>Ga0209923_1000023_pt1 | contig 66161 bp, 67 predicted proteins | sample SalPon1_A_H2O_MG_FD_185696 | JGI IMG/M metagenome (GOLD analysis project Ga0209923, IMG submission 185696) | Salt pond water microbial communities from South San Francisco under conditions of wetland restoration - Salt Pond MetaG R1_A_H2O_MG... | ecosystem: Environmental > Aquatic > Non-marine... | reverse complement strand
GGGCGTACCGGATCGCCTTCGACGAGATGAACGCGCGGTACGACTCACGCCTCGTCCACGCGCTCGACCAGCAGGTGCTGAATGAGTCGGAGCCGGTGTACGCCGACGGGGCGTTCGCGATCGAGCTCCCGCCAGCCCCGTATGACCGGCTCACCGCGGTCGAGATCGATCAGGAGCGCTTCGAGACGGTCATCGCCGCGTACACCGACACGCTCGTCGCGGCGCTCGAGGACGTCTTCGAGTTCCCACCCGAACCAAAGCGATAAGCCGCTGTGGGCGTTTAGTTGTGGTATGAGCACCGAAGCAACACAGGGCGATGACGACCTCAAAGAGCGGATCGTGATGTTCCTGCGGCGGAACTTCCCGCAGATCCAGATGCACGGCGGCTCCGCGGCGATCACTCATCTCGACCGGGACGCAGGTGAGGTGACCGTCCAGCTGGGCGGGGCCTGCTCGGGCTGTGGGATCTCGCCGATGACGATCCAGGCGATCAAGACGCGGATGGTCCAGGAGATCCCCGAGATCGAGATGGTGTACGCCGACACCGGCATGGATGGTGGCTTCGGCGGGATGTCCCCCTCCTTCCCCGGTGAGACCGTGGGGGACGACGAGGGGCCACAGGCGCCCTTCTGATCGGGACCACAGCGACTTTTTCCACCCGGTGCTGAATCCGGTCGATGAGTGACATCGGGGGCCGCAACGTCCTCTTCGTCGTCCTCGACACCGTCCGGCGTGACCGGTTGGGGCCCTACGGTTACGACCGACCGACGACACCGGAGATCGACGCGTTCGCCGAGACCGCGACCGTTGTCGAGGAGGCTGTCGCACCAGCTCCGTGGACGCTCCCGGTGCACGCGTCGATGTTCACCGGGCGCTACCCATCCGAGCACGGTGCTGACCAGCAGCGACCGTACCTCCGCACAGACAACACACTCGCCGGCGCGCTCGCAGCAACGGGGGTGCACACCGCCTGCTTCTCCTCGAACGCGTGGATCACGCCCTACACGGGGGTGACAGCGGGGTTCGCAGAGGTGGACAACTTCTTCGAGGTGCTGCCCGGCGGCATCGGGGGCGCTCCCCTGCGGTGGGTGTGGGAGCAGCTGCATCAGCGCCCACGGCTGCGCAGTGTGGCACAGCAGCTGGTCGCCCTCGGCAACCGTATCCATGAGCGCACCGCCCGGGGCGATCGTGGCAGCTCGAAGACCCCCGCAGCCGTCGACCGTGCGATCGCGACCATGCAGCGGGAGGATTCCTGGTTCGTCTTCCTCAATCTGATGGATGCGCACCTGCCGTACCACCCACCAGAGCCGTTCCGGAGCCGCTTCGCCCCGGATGTGGACCCCGATGCAGTCTGCCAGAACTCCAAGGAGTACAACGCGGGGGTGCGTGCGATCGATCCGGCCGAGTGGGCGGCACTCGGTGGACTGTATGATGCGGCGATCGCGAGCATGGATGCTGCGGTCGGCCGGCTGCTCACGGCGGCGGATGCCCATTCGGCGGACCCGCCGATCGTGGTCATCGCCGCGGATCACGGCGAGCTGCTCGGTGAGCACGACCTCTTCGGGCATGAGTTCGCGGTGTACGACCCACTGGTGCACGTCCCGCTGCTGCTCCGCCATCCGGAGCTGCCTGCTGGGCGCTTCGAGGGGACCGTCGAGCTGCTCGACCTGTACCACACGCTGCTGGCCGACCGGCCCGTGGACGCATCCGTCGACCCGACCCGGTGCATGACGGACGTGCGGTACCGACGCTTCGAGGCGGTCCCCCCCGGTGAGCGTGACCCTGGCCAGCACGGCGACCCGACGACGGCGTACGTCGAGTACGCGCAGCCAGTGATCGAGCTGGCCCAGCTCGAGCGCCGTGCCGCATCGGCCGGGGCGACGATCGATGCGGATCACCGTGCACGGGCATCGATGCGGGCGGGGCGCAGACCGGATGCGAAGCTGGTCACCAGCTCGCTACATCCGGCGATGGGGTTCGACCTCAGCTCGGACCCCCAGGAGGCAGTCCCGCTGCCGGTGGATGACCCACGTGTCGGCGGGGTGCGCGCGGACCTCGCAGCGTTCACCGCGACCGTGGGGCCATTGGATGCGGTCGGAGCCGACACATCGCAGGACCCGCTGGCACCGATGGATGCCGCAGCCGAGCAGCGGCTCCGCGAGCTCGGGTACCTGTGATCGGCTACATGAAGTCGGCGATGCCGGACTGCCGGTTGTGGTCATTCTCGAAGACCGAGTCGATCGTCGCCGCGAGCACCTCCAACCGCTGGGTGGTGTAGGGTCGGCAGCCGTAGGCCTCAGCCACATGCATGGCCGGCTCGAGATACTTGCGCACCGAGCCCTGATGGACGGTGAGCGTGACGCGGCCGCCGCACTCCCGACAGCTGCCCGACAGCGGCATGCGGCGGTACTTCCGCTCGCAGTCGATGCAGCGGCTCTCCTGGCTCGCGAACGCACGGAGGTTGCCGATGAGGTCGGGCAGGAAGTGCCCCTCGATGACACGCTCGGCGACATCGGTGGCATCGACCGCCCGGAGCTTCCGGGCGAGCTCGAGCTGGGCGTCCGTCTTGTCCATCATCGACCCCAGGGTCTTGTACGCCGACAGCGCAGGGCCGGCGGCGATGTTGGCGGTGTCATGGGTGTGCATGAACCGGACGTCCTCGTCATCCTCGATCGCATCACCCGCGAGCGCGAGCACATCGATGACCGACTCGGGGGCTGCACAGCGACGTGTCGCCTCATAGAGCGACCGTGGGTACTGCTGCATGACGTCGATGTTGTGCGCCTCATCGTCGATCTCTGTGGGGTCGATCCGGGATGACATCACGAGCGGTGCGTCCATCGACCCGCCGCGGCGATCCGGCAGGTAGGACCGGGAGAAGTTGAGCAGCCCATCCATCAGCAGCATCACGCAGTCCTCATCACCGTCGCAGTTGCGCCGTTTGGCCGCATGGAAGAACGGATGTGCATAGCCCACCGCCGCGGGGGTGAAGCCGACGATCCGTCCGACGACCGCGGCGGAGGTGTGCGGGGCCATCCCGAAGACCAGCTCGCCGATGAGGTCCGAGCGCGACTCCACCGCATAGAACGGATCCATGTCGTAAAAGCGCACGAGCAGGTCGTCGACGAAGGCAGCGGTCTGCATGAGATACTCCGCTGCACCGTCGGAGAGGATGATGTCCTGTGTGCGCAGCTCGACGAGCTGGTCATCGAACTGCAGCGGTTCGCCATCGATCGCATGACTGTACCCCAGCGACTGGAAGCCCGCTGCGGTCATGTCCAGCTCACTGGGGCGGACCGCCGTCACCGGCAGGTCCGTCATGTCGTAGCGGACGGTGCCATCCTTGAACACCGAGACACCATGTTTGGCGCGGAGGATCCCCTTCTCCAGCGGTTCCGGTGTCTTCGCAGCTGAGCTGAGGCCACGCACCCCCTTGAGGATCTCAAAGCTGGTCGGGCGCTCTGCCACCGTCGTGAGCGCGTCACGGAGGTCCTGTGCCACCGTCACCGTCTGGGGGGCGACGCCGTCGATGCGTCGTTCACAGCTCGGGCAGACCCGCTGGCCACCGGCGTCCACCCGGCCAGGGTGTCCACAGCTGAGACATGCGGTCACCGGGGCAGTCCGGTCGCCGCAGTCGGGGCACTGCAGATGGTAGGTATGGTTGCTGCAGTTGGGGCACGCGCGTGTGCCCACCGGGACCTCCACGCCCGCATCGATGCTTGCCTCCGTGGCCGCAGCAGCCTCGACGATGTCGCGTTGGTTGCCACCACGGTCATCGAGTGGGTACAGCACGTGCACCGGCGGGTCGAGCTGCCGACGTTCAGACTTCTCTGGCCGGCCCATCCGCACGCCCACCCGCGTGGGCGCCCGCTCTGCGATCGCGAATGATGTCAGCTCATTGACAGCCTGGATGGCATTGGCACCGTCCGCGTACGCCCGTGCGGACGCCGAGATGGAGGTACCGGCATGCTCCAGCGAGGTGTCGAAGCCCAGGGACCGCACGAGCGGTCGCCAGATGGGGATGGTGATCGTCTCTGGGCCCTGATGATGCTCGACAAGCAGGCGCTCGAGGACACCGGCGATGCCCTCGCCACGTGGCAGCTGCAGCGCCGTCCCCACCGCATCGAACACCGCGGGCAGTGGCGGGCGGTCGGTGAGCTGGCCCTGTGTGACGACCTCCAGCAGCAGCTCGAGCTCCGCGACGGTGATGTCGTGCCAGAGGTAGGTGTACTTCGGGTGCAGGGGTGCGTCGTATGTGTCGGCCCATTCGAGTGCGCGGGCAGGTGTCGGTGCCGACAGCGAGATGTGGGGGTCATCGGTCAATGCCTGGATGGGTGCGCCCGCATCGGCGAACACCTGCGCCCACCACTCGGTCGCCCAGCCGGCGGGGGCGAGGGGCTGGTTGTTCTCGATGAACTCGCCGATGTTCACGAGGTACTCCCCGAGGTCGATCACCCGGTCCACCCCCGTCCGGAGCTCGGCGGCGGTCGCCGCATCATCGATCCGGATGACCGACCCATCCGCCAGTCGCACCGTCGGCCCCTCGATGGTGTCGACCGGGACGACGCCGGCTGCCTTGCCGGGGCGCTCGGTCTTCACCTGCGTCCCGGTCGCGAGGAAGTCATCGGTCAGGTGCATCGTCGCCGGGTGGATCCCGGCGGTCGCGAACCCGTGATTCCGTGATCTTCCATACCGCAGGCGCAGCCCCCCAGGGGTCGATGGATGCCCGATCACGGGACGCCCGGCGATGAGGTCGCGGAGGTACTTGCTGGATGGGTCGACCCGTGGCGGGCCCGCGGAGGTGGTCGTGGCACCGGATTCGGATGCCGCCACCGCGGCGCTGTCGGTCCCGGTCGTCTCGGCGGTGAGGTCATCCAACCATGGCCAGGAGACCTCCGAGAGCTGCGCCGTGTACCGCTGGATCTTCCGTGCCTTCAGGGCGATCCCCTCCGCGAGCACGAGACACATCCCCCCACGTGCGGCGTTCGTGTCGATGCGTGGGAGGTCGCGGTAGCCAGAGACCTCCGCATCCTCGGTCGGCTCCCCATCGAGCATGATCGGCAGATGCTGTGCGATGTGACGCGTCTCCGTGTCTGCGGGGGAGTACTGCAGTCCCTTCTCGCGGTCGTACAGCCCCACCTCCTCGACGTACCGCTCGACCTCACCGGTGGTGGCCTCATAGGGGCCGATGTCCAACAGCGTGCGGGCATAGTCGGCGACGAGGACCGACAGTGCCTGGGCGGTCCCACCCGCAGAGCGGATCGGTCCCGCATAGTAGATGTTGACGAACTCGGTCCCATCACCGCCAGGGATGACCTCCACGCGGTCGATCCCCTCGATCGGGGCAGCGACGACACCCTCTGTCAACAGTGCCACCGCGGTCCGGACCGCACCCTCAATGACCGCCGCCGGGGAGTCGAAGTCCCCCACGGTCCCATCGACGAAGTCGGTCACCAGCGCGAGTGCCGCCTCCTCCCGGCTGTGAGACCCCTCCAGCGACCGGATGCGTGTGGCCAACCCGTCGATCGCCAGCAGGTTCTCCACCCGTTCGGCCATGTCGGTCGCGATGGGGATCTCCACCGCCGTGGAGGGGTCACGACCTTGCGCGCGCGCCTGCTCGGCGACGTGCATCGCTGCTGCGAGCCGGTTGTCGATGGTGGTGTGGTAGGGATCCGAGCTCACGTGTTCAACCACAGCGCAAGCCCGGTCGCCTCATGATGCTGTCGCTCCAGCGGCTGCTCGAAGACCTGCAGCTGGAGCTCGCCGGCGAAGACGGTCGCCTCATCGAGGTGCCCCGCCACGGTGGTCCCATCAGGGCGGCTCAGGACCATGTGGGTGTGCGCGAAGGGTGCGCCATCGAGCATCGCGATGTTGCCGACACACGAGGCCACCTCCAGCGGCTCATCGAAATGGACCCGCTCATACGACTTCACATCCTGCTCGTAGAACGCAAGTGTCGCCTCCTGCACCGCACCCATGCCGGTGAACCACGCTGCGCCGATCGCATGCTCGGCTGCGTACGCCTCGAGCGATGCGCGCCACGGCTGGCCGGTCTCGAGTCGACACATCAGCGTGTCCGTCGGAGTCGCCGTGCGGACGTGCATAGCTCACCCATCAGCGGGCGATGAATAAATCCGACCGGTCGATCAGGCGATCTCGCGGTACTGATCGGCGAGCTTGGTCGCCGCAGCCTCGAGCTGCTCGCGCTCGGTCGCATCCAGCTCCCACTCGATGACCTCCTCGACACCCGTCGCGCCGAGGCGCACAGGCACACCGAAGGCGGTGTCATCGTGGCCGTACTCACCCTCGAGGACGATTGATCCTGGCAGCACGCGACCGGTGTCACGGATGACGGCCTCGACCATGTCCGCGACACCCGTCGCGGGCCCCCACTGTGTCGCCCCCTTGCGCTCGATGACATCCATCGCTGAGGCGGTCAGCTGCTCCAACAGCGCCTCACGCTCGTCGACGGGAAGGGCGGGATCTGCACCGTCGATCCGGAGCTTCGAGAACACGGGGACCTGCGCATCACCGTGTTCCCCGAGGATCGTCGCCTCCACGTTGCGCACCGGGACATCGAACGCCTGACTGATGACATACCGGAACCGAGCAGAGTCCAACCGACCGCCGAAGCCGATCACCTGCTCACGGGGTCGGTCACCAACCTCGTACAGATGGCGATTCAGGAGGTCCACCGGATTGGAGGTGGTGATCGAGACGAAGGACTCGGTGTAGGTCGCCAGCTCCGAGCCGATCTCCTCGATGATGGGTGCGTTGGTGCCAGCGAGGTCCGTCCGGGACTGCCCAGGCTGCCGGGGGATGCCCGCGGTAATCACCACGACATCCGAGCCTGCGGTCTCGGCGTATCCACCCTGCCGGACGACCGTGTTCGCATCGTAGGCGACCCCATGATTCGTGTCGGCAGCCTGCCCGACGGCCTCCTCCGCCTTGCTGGGGATGTCGACGAGGACGATCTCATCGACCACATCGCGAAGTGCGAGCGTGTATGCAGCGGCTGCACCGACGGTGCCTGCAGCCCCCACAATGCTAACTTTACTCATACCAGTCGATGGGCGTCTCGGTGGCTGATTAAAGACTTCGAATGTGGGCCCCGACGCCCTTTTTCCCCAGCCTCACGCATGCTGCTGCATGAGTGAGTTTGATGAGGATGCAGAGCGTGCCCGACTGCGCGAGCAGCTCGAGCGTGACGAACAGCGCCGCGCGGAGACAGAGCGCATGAGCGAGCTGCTGCTGCAGGGTGCGACGATGACGAATCAGCACTGCGGGGAGTGTGGTGCACCGATCTTCCGACATGAGGGCCAGCTGTTCTGTCCGACCTGTGAGATGGTCGTCGATGAGGCAGCTGCACAGTCCAGCACACCGTCCGATGACGGCTTCCCCACCGACCCGGTGACACAGCCCACCACGGAGGTGGAGGTGGACGGTGATGTCGGGGCGGTGATCACGACCCACCTGCGACTGGCAGCCGAGAGCACCGATCCGCAGAAGGCGCGGGCACACATGGAGGTCGTCTCACTGGCTGTGGAGACGGCCGACCGGCTCGGCTGACGATCAGACCCCGAGGTGGTCGATGATCGCATCGAGTTCGTTGGGCACCGGCTCGGGGTCCGCACTGGCGGCGAATGCCGCGTCGGGGTCTTTCAGCAGGTGGCCCGTCGTGAGACACACCACCGCCTCATCTGTACCGACCTCACCAGCAGCGACGAGCTTGCGGAGGCCGGCGACGGACGCAGCGGATGCGGGTTCGACGCCGACGCCCTCCTCGGCGAGGTCTCGCTGTGCAGCGGTGATCTCTGCATCGGTCACGCTTGTCGCGGTGCCACCGGTCTCGCGGATGCCCGGCATCGCCTTCGGTGCGTTCACGGGGTTGCCGATGCGGATCGCCGTCGCCCGCGTCTCCACGTGATCCCACCGTTGGATCGACGACCAGCCGTTCTTGACCGCCTCTGCGAGGGGTGCAGCCCCCGCAGCCTGCACACCGGTCAGCTTCGGGACATCGTCGACCGCAAGCGCACCGGACTGGACCAGCTCACGGAACGCCTTGTACAGCGCGGAGGTGTTCCCAGCATTCCCCACGGGGAGGACGATCCGGTCCGGATAGCGCCCGTACTGTGCCTGCGCCTGCTCGAGGATCTCCAGGCCGATCGTCTTCTGGCCCTCTAGGCGGAACGGATTGACCGAGTTCAGGAGGTAGACGATGCCGCGGTCGCCAAGCAGCTTGACCAAGTCGAGACAGTCGTCGAAGTTGCCGTCGACCTCGAGGATCCGCGCACCGTGCAGCGCCGCCTGTGCGACCTTGCCCGCAGCGACCTTGCCCGCGGGCAGCAGCACGAGCGTCTCCATGCCTGCGCGGGCACCGTATGCTGCGAGCGCCGCGGAGGTGTTGCCGGTCGATGCGACCGCGAGGCGGTCGACACCGAGTCGTTGGGCGACCCGGACCCCGACGGTCATGCCACGGTCCTTGAACGAGCCCGTCGGGTTCATGCCCTCGTGCTTGATGCGCAGACTCTCCACGCCGATCGACGCCTCCAGCCGTGGCACCGCATGGAGAGGGGTCGCCCCCTCGGGGAGGCTCACACCTTCGGCGAAGGGCAACGCCGCGGCATAGCGCCAGACACCCGATCCGTGGAAGTCGTCGAACGTCGGCAGCTCTGCGTACCGCACCTCCAGCAGGTTCCCCCGGTCGCTGAGATAGCGGATCTCATCGAACGGAGCGTATGCCTCATCGGTCTCGATGTCGGCGAGCCAGACACCATCGGTGGCCTCAGGCGGTACGGTCGGTGCGGGCGTCGACAGCGCGAGACTCATCGTCGGCGGTTCGGTGGGCACGTCAAAAAGCGGGAGGGTTCCGCGGACCGCTCACAGCGACCCATCGAACGCATCGATCTCGGCATGCATCGTCGTACACCACTCCTCGAGGGTGTCATGCAGCTGTGTGCGGACGGTTTCGAGCTCCTCGGGGATGTACTGGTACACGTAGCCCCCGGTGTCGAGCAACCGACGCTCCCGTCGCACCAGCCCCTGCTCGCGGAGGGTGGCGAGTGATCGGTTGACTGTGCTGCGGTCCCGCTCGAGGCTTGTAGCGAGTTCGTTGACCGTGCTGCCGGGTGCACGCTGCAGGATGGTGAACGTCCGCAGATCGTGCTCTTTGATTGTGAAGACCTGCTCGAGGACCGCCTGCAGACCCATCGGCGGCGTCGGCCGATGCAGCTCATCGCTCATCATCTCTGGGTCGACGGCAGACGGGCATAAACTCCCCCGCTCAGTCCGGTGTGGTGTACCCCATCGACTCGATGCAGGTGATCATCTCCGCAGGGTCGGTGTGCCGATGGAGGTTCGTGGGGGTATCGCAGTAGTAGGTGCCATCGCTGAGCCGGAGCGTCACGGTGTGGGTCCGTCCCATCACCTCCGCCTGCATGATCACACTGGTCCCGCTATCGATGATGGCCATCAGCTCGCTTGTGGTCAGCTCCCCAGCGACCGCCCGTCGTGGTTCGGGTGACATGGTCAGTCTGCCCGCGATCGGGGCGGTTCAACGCCCTCGACATCCTCGGCGACGGTGGTGTCCTTGCGGACATGGCCGTGCCATCGTGGATAGCGATCCTCGTAGGTGTCGAGACGGTCTGCCACCGCATGCTTCAGGCGGTCGTTTGCGATGTCCACCTCGAAGTGGTACCGCTGTGAGGGACCCCGACGATCGGAGCGGTCGATGTTCGCACTGAGCAGGGTGTTGTCGAAGTAGAACGGTGACACCCGGGTCATGATGCGCCGGTACACGAGGTGCTCCAGACGCCGCAACAGTCCACGCACCGAGGAGTCGACCGCCCGCCGGAGGTGCCCCACGGCCCGACCCCCGAGCCGGGCCGCGCGCATCCCCTCTCCCTCACCGAGCGTCGCAGCACTGGCCGACAGCGATGCACCTGCGGTGTGGAGGTCCTCGTTCGGTGCGATGCCCGCACGCTCTCCGCGTCCGCGCCGCACACTCGCCTGCGCTGCTGTCTTCTGGCGGACGTCCTCATGCAGCCGCTCGTGTGACTTCGGTCGCCACTCGCACCACTCATCGAACGCCTGCGATGAGACGCCCTCCTCCTCGAGTGCGTAGGTGATGCGCTCACCATGTTCGACTACGTCGTCCCACGTCCCGATGATGCTGAATCCGGAGACGGCGACCTCCATCTTATCTGCAGCCTGGCTGTGGCGTGGTATTGACGGTTGTGGTCGAGCCTGTGGCCACACTTATACCCATCTCGCGTGACCTAAGACTATGACCGAGCGTTCGACATGTGATGGGTGCGGCAGCTCGGTGGAGTCGCCCTTGCTGCGTGAGGTGCGGGTGGGCGTCGATGGCAAGGACGTCGACCGGCAGGTGCTGTGCCCCGACTGCTTCGCCCGGTGGATCGACCGATACCGCACGGAGATGCAACCGCGGGCGGACAGCTCCGCAGACAGCGAGAGCCTGATCATCGACTGACCCCCCTTTTTCGGGTGGACAGCCCGTGGCATGACACGGAGCCCCAAGACCGTGGGGTGACTTCGCTTCGGTGATACCGCCTCAACCACTGTCACACAGCACACACAGCTGATTCCACGCGGCTGCGGGTCATCGGAGGCTGGCAGATGTGCCAGCGGACCAACATGACTGGTGAGCTGGAGGTTCCAGACGAAACGGGGGTTCTCAGGGCTCAGGTGACCGATACCTGACGGGTGAACTCGAGGTCGACCAGGGACCGCAGCAGCGGCCCCGGCACCGGTGCATCAGTGATGATGTACAGTCGGGGTTCGTCGCTGAACTCCGGGTCATCACTCACGATCTGGCGGATCGATAGCTCTGCTTCGGCGAGGAGGTCGGTCACCGTGGCGATGATCCCCGGCGCACCCGCGGCATCGACCTCGATGGTGATGACCTGTAGGTCCAACAGCGGAGCGAGGTCCATCAGGCTGGGGATCGAGGAGATGTTCATGAAGATCTCTCGGAGCTGATCGTCTGCCAGGATGGTGGAGGTCGTCGCATCAACCACACGTCTGTCCACACCGATCTCGCGGGCGATGCCGGTGTTCGGGATCTCGATCCCCCCACTGACGACACGGCCCTCGCCGGTCACGCTGAATCCACGCTCCAGCAGCAGCCGGATGACTGCCTGCTGGCTCGGGCTGCCGGCGAACTTCCCCATGATCTCATCGAACATCGCGGTCGGAACCCCCCTCCTCGGGGCGCCTCAGAGCGTCCCCTTCGTCGATGGTGGACCCTGCCGGCGTGCATCCTCAGCGGTCGCCCGATCGAGGGCTCGGCCGAGTGATTTGAACAGGGCCTCGATCTCGTGGTGTGCATTCTTTCCATCGACGGTCGCGTGGACCGTCGCGGCGGCATTCGCCGCGAACGACTCGATGAAGTGGCGCGCGAGGTCCGCGGGGAAGGCCCCGACCTGCGCTTGGGAGAACACCCCCTCGAAGACCGTGTAGGGGCGGCCACTGAGGTCGAGCACCACCGTTGCATGCGCCTCATCCAGGGGTGTGGTCACCTCCGCGAAGCGGACGATCGAGTCCTTCTCGCCGAGGGCCGCACCCACCGCATCTCCCAGTGTCAGCGCCACATCCTCGACGGTGTGGTGTGCATCCACCTCGAGGTCACCAGCACACGTGACCGTGAGGTCGAGGTAGCCGTGGACCGCCAGCGCCGTCAGCATGTGATCGAAGAAGCCGATGCCGGTGTCGATCGACACCGCGCCGGTCCCGTCCAGGTCGACCTCGACGGTGACTGTCGTCTCCGCGGTCTCACGACTGCGGACAGCGGTCCGGCCGGGGGCGTCTGTCATATCAGGCGTTACCACCGGTGGTCTCATCATGCTTGCGCATGCGGTCTGTCACCGCCTGTTGCGCCGCCGCAAGGCTGAACCGGCCCTCGTACAGGGCGGTCCCGATCACGACACCCGCCGCACCCAACCCCGCGAGGGCCGCGACATCGTCGAGGGAGGTGACCCCACCGGAGGCGATCACCGGGACCGGGCTCGCATCGATGACACGCCGGGTCGCAGAGGGGTCGATCCCATCGAGGCGCCCCTCCCGGGAGACATCGGTGAACAACACACCAGCGGCACCCGCAGCAGCGAGCGTCTCGACCGCATCGACAGGGTCGGTGTCGGTCTGCTGTGCCCACCCCTCGGTCATCACGACCCCATCGCGTGCGTCCACACTCACGATGACCGCCCCCGGGTGAGTGCGATCGATGGTGGTCACGATATCGGGGTCGGCCATCGCCGCGGTCCCCAGGATCACCTGGTCGACGCCGAGGTCGAGCAGCTGACGTGCATCGTCAGCGGTGCGGATGCCACCTCCGACCTGGACTGGCACCGAGATGCTCTCGGCGACCGTCGCGATGGCGCGTGCGTTGCGCCGGTCCCCATCGATCGCCCCATCCAGATCGATGAGGTGCAGCCGGCGGGCGCCCGCGGCCGTCCATCGGCGCGCTGCGGCCAGCGGTTCGCCATAGTAGCGCTCGGTGCCGCGTGCACCACCGACGAGCTGGACGACCGACCCATCCTGCACGTCGACGGCCGGGATCACCTGGCACCTGTCCGCGCGGTCCATGCGGTCTCCAGACCGAGGGGTGTCTTACAGCCAACGACTCGCGCTCGGAACGGCTAAACTCCCGCATGCGACACATGGGCCTGATGGAACTGTTCGGCTCCAGTGGGGTCCGCGGCATCGTCGGCGCATCGATGGGCCCGGAGCTGGTGGTGTCGATCGCGAAGGCCGCGGGGACGGTGTGGGACGCCGAGCGGGCGATCATCGGCCGCGACACGCGACCATCGGGGCAGATGCTCGCCGCAGCGGCCGCGAGTGGCCTCGCCTCCGTGGGGGTCGATGTGGTCGACGTCGGCGTGACGCCGACACCGAATGTGGTGCGCCTCGCAGAGCAGTGGGCGATGCCGGGGATCATCATCACCGCGTCGCACAACCCCGCGCGGTTCAACGGCGTGAAGCTCGTGGGGGCGGCCGGCCGGGAGCTCAGTGTTGCCGCGCTCGAGCGTGTCGAGGCGTGCATCGATCATGGGACCGCCCGGCCGGTCGACCACGCTGCAGTTGGACGGATCACCACCCGGTCGGGGGTCAACCAGAGCTACATCGACTCTGTCCTGCGGTCGGTCGATGCGGAGGCGATCGCCGACGCTGCGCTCCATGTCGTCATCGACCCGGGCGACGGGGCCGGGTCACTGACGACGCCGCAGCTGTTCCGCACGCTCGGGTGTGAGGTGACGACCGTCAATGCGACGACCGATGGCACGTTCCCTGCCCGACCACCAGAGCCGATCCCGCAGCACCTCCGACTGCTCCAGGAGACGGTCCGCGCGACAGATGCGGACCTGGGCATCGCCCATGATGGGGATGCGGACCGGGCCGTGTTCGTCGATGAGACCGGGCAGCCGATCGCGGGGGAGGCCTCACTCGCAGCGCTCGCGGCCGCAGAGCTTGATGCTGGTGCGACGATGGTCGGTGCGATCGACAGCTCCCAGCGACTCGTGGATGTCGTCGAGGAGGCGGGGGCGGACCTCGAGCTGACACCGATCGGTGCCTCGCATCTGATCACCGCGATCGGGCGACTGCAGACGGCGGGGGCGACGATCCCCATCTCCGGTGAGGGCAACGGTGGCGTGTTCTTCCCACCGTACCGGGTCGTGCGGGACGGTGCGTACACCGCCGCACGGTTCGCCATGCTGGTCGCGGCGGAGCCGGCGTCGGCGGTCGTCGCACCACATCAGGGGTACCACACCGCGAGGGCGAACATCACCGTGGATGACGATGGCGAACGAGAGCGCATCCAGTCGCGTGCGGACCGGTACCTCCGGCGTCGTGGTGGGACCGTCACAGACCTCGATGGGACGCGTGTTGACCTCGAGGAGGGGTGGATCTTGGTGCGGCCCTCGGGCACGGAGCCGCTGGTGCGCATCGTCGCAGAGGCCGCGAGTGCGGAGACGGCGACGGCGTATGTCGAGGAGACCGAACGGGCCGTCCGCCCCTGATCAGTCGTATACCGCCTCGGGGTCGAAGACGACCGTGCCCACGTCGGCCCCCTCGATCGTCCGGTAGAAGCAGCTGCGGTGGCCCGTGTGGCATGCACCGACGGACTGGTCGACGAGGTACAGCAGTGCATCGCCGTCGCAGTCGATGCGGATGTCGAGCAGCTCCTGCCGATGGCCACTCGTCGCCCCCTTCTCCCAGAGCTCGTCGCGGCTGCGCGAGTGGTAGTGGGCATACCCCGTCTCCAGGCTCGCCTCGATCGCCTCCGGCGAGGCGTATGCGAGCATCAACACCTCACCCGTGTCGACATCCTGGGCGACCGTCGGGATGAGCCCATCTGCATCGAACGTGAGCAGACTGAGGTCCATACCCCCTGTGCGTGGGCGAGGGTCAAACGGTTATCCCATCGCCCGGACGACCGCCGTGATGGGGTCGCCCAGTGCCAGGATGACACAGCCGACGACGTACAGCTGTGTGACAAGCGGCTGGCCGACGCGGATCTGCACGCCATCGGCGAGCATGAGCCAGTCCAACGTCCCGCGGAGCTGCGGGACGGTCGCACCGTAGCCGTCGCGGGGGGCCGCAGCGAGGAATGTCGCTGCACCCCAGCGGTCGCCTGCAGGCACCCGCAGCAGGCGTGCGGCGGTGGTCGCAGCGGTCATGACCGCACCGTCGAGCGGTGGACGGACGAGGTGGATGTCGCATCCTGCAGCCGGATCTGTGGTCTGTGTGCGCAGCCCCGTGAGCGTCGTACGTCGCCAGCGGAGGTACATCCGGAGGGTGTCCAGGTCGAGCCCCGGGTGTGGTCCCGCGGCGACCTGTCCGTGCTGTCGCAGCAGCCGGGCTGTCGGCACATGCACCTGCATCGGTCGCAGCCATCCGCCGCCGCTGGTCGCCCACCGGCCCAGCTGCTGTGTCACCGCGAGCAGCGAGGCGAGCGCGAGTGCACTCAGCGGTGGCACCACGGCGGGTGGCCAGGGGGCAGCAGAAGGTAGCAGCACCAGCCCCGGGGGGAGACACAGCGGCAGCAGGCCGATCAGCTTCCAGTCTGCACCGCCGAGCCACCGCTGTCGGTGCGCCCAGAGGCCAGCAGCACCCAGGAGCATCGCCAGCAGCAGCTGCAGGAGGGCGATCGACCGCGCGAGCCGTGGTGCCACGCCACTGAGCCAGCCGAGGTGTGCAGCCGATAACAGCACCGCCATCACCGTCACCGGTGGCCACCAGCGGCGGTCCACGCGTCGGTACAGCAGGTCCGTGAGCGCCGGTCCCGCCAGCAGCAGACCGAGCACCCCGGCGAGGACGGTGACGTGAACAGGTGGCATCGAGACCGCAGTCCACGATGAGCGACATAGCCCTTGCCCGCGGGCTCTCAGTCCTGATACGCCGATCCGACGACGCGTCGGATGCGCTCGGCGGTGACCTCGCCGACGCCATGGACCGACTCGAGCTCCTCCGCAGATGCGGTCAGCACCGCCTCGACCGAGCCGAAGGCCGCGAGCAACCGCTGGGCGGTCACCGGCCCGATGTCCGCGATCGACGCCACCACGTACTCCTGCTGCTCCCGGAGCGTGCGGGAGGCCTTCTGCCCGTGGACGGTGAGCCTGCGGTCGCGATCCGTCTGCTCGCGGGTGGCGATCGTCGCGATCAGCGCGGCCGTCGCATCGGCGTCGGCGGTCTGCAGGATGCTGCACCCGTAGTCGGTCACGAGACTCGCGAGCGCACCCCGGATCGCGTTCGGGTGGATGTTGCGCCGGTCGTACAGCCCCTCCCCCTCGATCACCACCACCGGCCGTGCGTACGCATCGGCGAGTGCGCCCACCTGCGCGAACAGCGACCGGTCCTCGCCCACGAGTGTCTCGAGGAAATCATCCACCGTCTTTCGCTCGATCGCCACACGATCCGAGCAGATGTAATCGCCCACGGCGAGCGTCTCCAGGCGGGTCGCGATCGACTCGCGCTGCGAGAGCGTGCGCGCGATCGACGCATGCATCTCCCGCTGGTCGATCACCACCTCCACCTCTGCTGCATCGGAGGCCGTGGCGGGTCCGGTCGCATCCTCCGCATCGAAGTCGGCGAGCCCCGCCTGTCCGGCCGGGCGGGCATCGCTGCCACCGCCGAGGGACGACTCGATCTCCGGGGCCGACCGCTTGAGTGCGGCCAGCTCGTTGTGCATCTGCTTCTCGCGACGGCGGGAGATCCAGAAGTACGCCTCGTCGCGGGTGTCCTCTGCGAGCAGCACGACGACCCGCCCCGGCGCCTGCCGGCCCGTCCGGCCCTTGCGTTGGATCGAGCGGATCGCTGTGGGCACCGGCTCGAAGAACAGCACCAGGTCCACATCGGGGACATCCAGCCCCTCCTCAGCGACAGATGTCGACACCAGCACCTCGAACTCGCCCGCACGGAACGCATCGAGCGTCTCCTGCTGTTCGCGTTGGGTCATCCCCGCCGAGCCGCTGCGGTCGCCCTGCCCGACGAATCGACGCACATCGAACGATGGGGCGAGGAACGTCACCAACGCCTCTGCGGTGTCGCGTGACTCCGTGAAGATGATCACCCGGCTGCCACCCTCGACGCCGAGTGTCTGGGCCAACAGGATGCGGGCACGGGAGAACTTCGGGTGGGTCCCATCGTACGCATCAGCCAGGCCGATGGCGCGCTGGATCGCAGGGTCACCGATCAGTCGCTGGGTCGCCTTCGACGCCCCACTAGAGCGCGCGGCGTTGTCCTGCCGGTCGAGGTAGCGGCGGAATGAGGCGACCGACTGGGTCTCGATGAGCTCGACGGCACGGCGCAGCTTCATCACCTCTGCATGCAGGGACATGCCCTGGTAGCCCTCCTGTGCATCCCGGTCGATCAGCCCCTGGAGGCGGCCACGGATCTGGTTCATCTGTCGATGTGAGAGGTCCGAGGAGGACCCAGAGAGCACACCCAGCTGTCGCAACCCATCGAGGCGATCATCGATCACCTCCTGGACCGTATCGCGGATCGCGAGCAGCTCCGGCGGCAGGGTGATCTGCTCCCACTCGACGTCGGTGCTGTGGGTGTGAGCGGCGACGTCAGCGTCCTCCTCGGTCATCACCGCGACCGCGTCGATCCCCAGGTTCGAGCACACCTGCAGGATCGCTGCTTCATCCCCACCGGGGGAGGCACTCATCCCCGTCACGAGGGGGTCCGCCGCATCAGCATGGTACCGCTCGGCGATGTAGACATAGGCGTAGTTCCCGGTGGCACGGTGGCACTCATCGAACGTCACGTGTGTGACGTCGGTGAGGTCGATGCGGCTGCCGATGAGGTCGTTCTCGACCACCTGCGGGGTCGCGATCACGACCGCCGCCTCGTCGAATGCCGTCGCGCGGTCGGCTGGTGCGGTATCACCGGTGAGTGCGACCACCCGCTCGGGGTCGATGTCGAGCACCTCACGGTAGAAGGCCCGATGCTGCTGGACCAGCGGCTTCGTCGGGGCCAACAGCACCGCGGTGCCACCGACGGTGTCGAGCCGCTCGGCGGTCACGAGTGCGCTCACGGTGGTCTTGCCCAGCCCTGTGGGGAGGCAGACGAGGGTGTGCCCATCGCGGGCCTGTGCGGCAAGCTGGAGCTGGTACGTGCGCTCCTCGAGGGCCCCATCGACGATCAGCGGGTGGCTGATCGACCCCACATCGGACTGGGTCGCCATCGACATCGCTACTCGACGACCGTGAATAAGGATTGGTGGAGGGCGGTGGAAGTGGTCACCAGATGCCCTGCCGGCGGTCCATCCACGTGACGACCCCCACGTGTGGGAGCGTGAGGATGGCGATCCCGACCAGATAGAACCCCAACAGCGACATCGCCCCACCGGTCCCCATCGGCAGGAGGAACCACGCGACAGCGAACCCCGCGAGTGCGAGCGCCGTCAGCGGAGCCGCATCCCACAGCATGTGGGCCACCGCCCGCGCGGGCGCCCCGGCGCCGAAGGCGGGCTGTGTGACGGGGGAGACCTCCGCGAGCCGGCCGAGGTGCCGCAGCGCGTGCCACATGGTGAAGTACACCCCGACGGCGAGGATCGGCGGGACGACGAGGAACCAGACCGACAGCAGGAGCAGTTCACCGAGGTCGATGAGCACCGGCTGGAGCCGGCCGTCCGTCTGCACCCACCGCAGGGCCCACCAGGCCACCGTGAGCCCACCGGCGGCGAGCAGCACGACGACGGTCATGCGGACCGCCACCGCATCGACCGGCGGCACCGTCGCCGCATCACCACCCACGACGGTGACGAACACCGCGAGCACCTCCCGGTACGCGGTGGGGTGACCCACCAGCGGCACCAGCATGGGCATCGATCCCCGCAGCAGCATCGCGACCGCACGACGCAGCCGGCTGTCGTAGTACGCACAGTCGGCCCACCTGAGCAGGGTGTACAGGTCACCCTGCCCCCAGTGCAGGAGTGTCAGCGCGATGAACGCGACCGCCGCGACGACCGGGAGGGCCCACCAGAGGAGGCCGTAGGCGAGCATCGCCACCGCATAGCCGAGCCCCACGAGCAGCATGCCACGCGAGAGCGTGATCCGGCTGTCCATGCGGCCGGGGACGAGATGGTCGACCGCACCATGCGGGAGCCCGAAGAGCACCACGCTCACGAGGAACGGCAGCAGCTGCAGGGTGCGTGAGCCCGCACCCACCCCAGCGACGATGAGCCCGACGAGCCCCAGGGCGATCCACCCCGGAGCGAGGACCCCGATGTGCCGCGGCATCGACCTGTGCTCACCCCGCCTGTGGCTGTGTCGGCTCCAGCCAGCCCCAGAGGTCGCACACCCACACGAACAGCGTGACACCGGCGATGACGAGTGCGTTCGTGACCATGAAGAAGATCGCCTCCTCGATGGGGAACCACCCCACCCGCAGGCCCGTCGCGCGGACGGTGCTGATCTGCCAGATGCCGAGGTAGATCGCGACCGCATCGACCGCCCACAGGTACAGCGTGGGAGGGATGAACACGGCCAGCAGTGCCCGCCGCTGCCGCCAGAGGTAGCCGCCGCCGACGGCCCACTGCACACCGATCAGCGGCAGCGCCCACACCAGGATCGCCCCCAGGTACAGCCCCCACTCCCACTGCAGGAGCACGATCCCTGCGATGGTGAGCGCGGCCGCCGCGGCCGCACCCGCGACCCGCGGGCGGCGGGCGAAATCGCCCACACGGAACCGCATGTCAGGGGCGATGCGTGAGAGCCACAGCCCCGTGAGCACGGGTTGGAGTGCGAAGAACAGGTACTCCTCGATGGGCGCATAGCCGATGCGGAACAGCACCGTGTCGGGACCGTACCACCACACGTCGCGGGCGATGAGGTAGTTGTCCCAGGGTGTGGTGTACAGCACAGCCACCGCCGTGATGAGCAGGATGCCGATGCGGAAGCGCCTGCTGGGGTGTAACCCGCCCGCCAGCCAGAGCACCACGATCGGGGGGAGGATGAAGATCAGGTGGAACTGCAGGTACGTCAGCATCGCCGCCAGCTCCCGGAGGGCGCGCGCGCTGCCCGTGGACTGGACATCACAGCGCCGGTTCAGACCACCTGTGTGCCGTCGTCGTCATACAGTTCGATGGCATCGACGGGACAGACGCGTGCGGCGAACTCCGCCTCGAAGGCCGCATCCGCAGGCACCTCAAGCTCGAAGACCTGGTCGTCGACCTCCGCCGCATCGATGAGGTCGGCCTTGCCGTCGGTGAGGTTCTTCTCGAAGGCCGCCCACTCGTCGACGCACTGGTACATGCCGATGCAGGTGTCGCGGTCGAACCGGATGCGCATACCCGTCCATCACGGCGTGGTCTCAAAAGCGCGAGCATCGCGACCGGCTCACTGGTTGATGACGACCCAGGTGACCGCCGCCAACACGAGAGTACCCACCGCCACGTTCTGCGTCGTGAACGTGGCAATCCCCGCGAGGTCCAACCCCCACAGCAGGACCGTCGCAAAGATCGTCGACAGCACCAGATCGAGGACGAACAGCACCCGCGGATCACCTGGTGGGCGGCCTGTCATGGAACCCCGCCTGGGTCGTAGCCGATCATGCTCATCGTTGGCACCGGCTGACGCATAGGCATTAGGCAAGGGGTGTAATATCGGTGGTATGACACGACCGGTGATGGATGACCTCCAGGAGACGCTGTGGGAGTGGCTGCACGGGCTGTACCATGGGATGATCGAGCACCCCGCATCCGAGAAGATCGAACAGGAGGCAGAGGATCTCGAGGACATGTTCATCATGGCATGTTTCCCCGATGCCTTCGGGATCAGCTCTCCGACGGCGTACTACACCGCCGAGCTGCTGCCATACGTCGCAGACGACCTCGCCGCATGGGAACGACGCATGTGGAACCGCGAGTCGGTGCTCGAGCGCAAGGGGCACCAGTACCACTTCTGATGCCGGCGTTCACCTTCTTCGGGGGCAAGGGCGGGGTCGGCAAGACAACGGTCTCGACGGCCTACGCGATGCGGCTCGCACGCGATGGGAATCGGACGCTCATCGTCTCGACAGATCCGGCGCACTCGGTGGGGGACCTGATCGACCAGCAGGTCGGGGCCGACCCGGTGCCGGTCGCCGATGTTGATGGGCTGAGCGCACAGGAGATCGACCCACAGCGCACCGTCGAGGAGCACCGGCTGCAGACCAAGCGAGAGCTCCGCGATCAGGTGAGTGCGGGACTGGTCCGTGAGATCGACGCGCAGATCGACATGGCACACCAGGGTCCTGGCGCACACGAGGCCGCACTGATGGACGAGCTGATCGCAGTGATGCGTGATGCCGAGGCATACGACCAGGTCATCTTCGATACCGCACCAACCGGCGGGACGCTCAGACTGCTGGCGCTGCCGGAGCTGCTCGAGGAGTGGATCGGACGGCTCCGTGAGAAGCGCGAGAAGGCGATGCGGCTGTACGATCGGGCGGCGATCGGCAAGCAGCAGTCGCGGCGCCAGCGGGAGGGGGACATCATCTTAGCGCGGCTGCAGGAACGGCGCGACCGGTTCCGGTTCGCTCGGGAGACGCTGCGATCGGCGGGGCGATTCATCCTGGTGGCGAACCCGGATGCGCTGTCGGTCCGTGAAAGCACACGGGCGGTCGCGCAGCTCACCAGCTATGACCTGCCGGTCGCAGGCGTGGTCGTCAACCGGATCACCCCCACACCCCCAGAAGACGAGCAGGGGGAGGCAGCGTCGTTCCTCCGTGAGCGGGTGGCGGTGGAGACAGCACAGCTGCGGGCGCTCGAGGGAGCGATCGATGCACCGATCCTCGCACGGGTGCCCACGATCGCTGGCACCCCGGCGGGGGCGGTCCTCGAGGAGGTCGGCGACGGACTGGATGCCATCGTTGCCGGCTGGGATGAGGAACTTGTATAATCGTTACAATTATTGATTGACACTTCCAGCATTCGACGAGGCAACTACATGGTCCAAATCATCTGGCTGGTCATCGCATCGCTCGTGACGTTCAGTGTGGGATACCTCGCGTACTCGCGGTACCTGGCACAGTTCGTCGGGCTGGACGATAGTCGACAGACACCAGCTCACGAGTTCGAGGACGGGCAGGAGTACGTCCCGACCAAGAAGCCGGTGCTGTTGGGACATCACTACTCGAGCATCGCTGGTGGGGCACCCATCGTGGGGCCGATCACCGCCGGCGTGCTGTGGGGGTGGCTCCCCGCGCTTGCATGGATCGCGATCGGGAACCCACTGATGGGTGCGGTGCATGACTTCAGCTCGCTGTCATCGAGCCTGCGTCACGATGGCAAGTCCATCGGGACGATCATCGGCGAGTACGTCGGCTCACGTGGCAGACGGATGCTGTTGTGGTTCGCGTTCCTCACGATCATCCTGGTCGTCGCGGTGTTCGCGCTGGTCGTCGGTATCGTGTTCAACGCCTTCCCACAGGCGGCGACGGCGAGCCTGATCTACATCGGCCTCGCGCTGCTGTTGGGGCTGTGGCTCTACCAGTTCGACCTCCCCTTCCTGCTGGGGACGGCGATCTTCGTGGCGATGATGTTCGTCGGGGTGTTCGTGGGCATCCAGTACCCGCTGGCGATCGTCCCCGGGGACTACCCCGCGGGCACGATCGTGCTCACAGGTGCATCGATGGGGTGGCTCCCCGGGGCATCCGCGTTCGGGGCGAACACCGCCGCGTGGATCCCTGTCGTGCTCGTGTACGCAGCGATCGCGAGCGCACTCCCGGTGTGGATGCTGCTGCAGCCACGGGACTACCTCTCATCGTTCCTCCTGTACACCGGGGTGGGGGGTGCGGTGATCGCGGTGTTCGTCGGGACGATCTTCGGCACCGCGAGCGAACCACTGACGACGTCGCTGGCCCCGTTCTACGGATTCATCGGCCGCAACGGGGCACCGCTGTTCCCACTGCTGTTCATCACGATCGCCTGTGGGACGATCAGCGGCTTCCACTCGCTCGTCTCATCGGGCACGACAGCGAAGCAGCTCAACAAGGAGTCCGACGCACGAGCGATCGGCTACGGGGGGATGCTCGGTGAGGGGCTGCTCGCGACGGTCGCGCTGGTGACGGTCGCGCTCATCGCCCCTGACATCGGTGGGGGCATCGGGCTCGCGCTGCCGACGTTCGCCTCCGGCGGTGGGGTGCTGCTGACCTCATTCGGGATCCCCGTCGCCTTCGGTGCCCCCTTCATGGCACTGGTGCTCGTGAGCTTCCTGCTCACCTCGACGGATACAGCCGTGCGACTCGGTCGGTACATGATGGAGGAGATCGTGGGGACGCCGACCACCACCGTGCAGACGGTCGCCTCCGATCGGTTCGGCAACGCGTTCACCCAGGGGATCATCGCGTACGTGCTCATCGGCAGTGGTTCCTGGGCGACACTGTGGCAGCTCTTCGGTGGGGCGAACCAGCTGCTAGCCGCGCTCGCGCTGCTGACGGTGACGGTGTGGCTGGCGAACTGGGACGACACGAAGCAGCTGGTGAGCACGGGTGTGCCCATGGCGGTCATGGTCGTGATCACCGTCTCCGGGCTGCTGTGGCTGGCGCTGCACAGCAACCTCTACTCGAAGTTCCTCAACCCCGAGTGGATGGCGACGGCGGGGACGGTTGCGATGCTCTCGGCGGCGGTGCAGATCACACTGGCGCTGGTGCTCGTGTACCTGGGGCTGGCGCTCGTGCGGATGGGGTACAGCAACATCCAGGCGGTCAAGCAGAGCGGTCGGGGAGGTGTCTCACCAGGTGATGACTAATCGCCACGGCTGAACAGACCGCGGACCGCCGTCACGAGGCGGGCTGACAGCCGCTGTGGCTCGCCCGTGTCCAGTTCGGCCCACGTGGCGAATGCGGGTGCGATGTCCGCACCTGCAGATGCGACGAACTGCTCATCCTCTGTGTTGACAGCGACCATCTCGACGGTGTAGCGCCCGTGATAGCCACGCCGCAACAGCGTGCGCTCACGCAGCTGCTTGACGGCGGTGGTGAACGGCTCTGAAAGCGTGTGACATCGCAGCACGAATGTGAAGGTGGTGCTGTAGTGCTCCGGTGAGGGCACGAGGTACGCCGGATCGGACGCGAGGGTGTGGCCCACATCGGCCATTCGCTGTACGGTCGACTCAGAGGGGCTCTCGACATCGGTCACCAGCACATGCTCATGGATCGAGTGGTCGGCATAGCGCAGGGAGGGGTGGAACAGGTGCTTGTGGTTGGTCATCTGGAGATGCCCGACCATCGGGAAATGGTGCCCAGCCACCCGCACCGCCTGCTCCAGGTCGTAATGATGCCGCAGGCGGCGCGCGACCGCGCTGAGGTATGGGTCGTCCCAGCGCTCGAGGGGGTCGATCCCTGGAGCTGTGGGCATCTCTTCGTCCATGGTCGGTTCGGTCATTCCCTGGGAGTATGATTAATGATGATAGGTATTGTAGTCAGGGGTATGACAGAACAGCGGGGGAGCGAACGGTGTGGCCGGTGTTCGATGACATCGGTTGTCGACGCCACGGGGGACGGTCGGGGCCTTGAGGATGAGGCGTGGATCACCCTCGAGGACCGTCAGCTGCGACGGGCGAGCCCGGGTGCGTGGATCGCACCGGTCGTCCGCTGGCTCGACCAGCTGGGGTCGCGTGTGACCTACAAGCGCTGAGTGGTGCGGTCAGAACTCGTGGAACACGCGACCGCAGCTGACACATTTGACCTTCGCTGCACGGAACAGCGGGTTCGACTTGATCACGGGCCCGTGACAGTCCGGGCAGACCCCCGTCGCGCCGTCAGCGGCCACGCGTGTTGACAGGTCCAACATGAGGTCCTCGAGCTCACTGATCTGCTCGGCCTGCGTCGCGACGGTCTCCTGGAGCTCGTCGATGACCGCGTCCCGCTCTGCGAGCGCATCGAGGTCAACAGCGACGCCGGCGGACTCCGTGGTCGCATCGGTGGTCGCATCTGCCTCCTCTGTGGACTCATCTGCCATGATGTTCACCCGGATTTCACGGCCTCACGTCTTAAACCTCCCTCTGGTGGCCGATTCCCGCTCGCCGGGGCAAGGCAATCATTATTAAGTGAAATGCCTGCGAACATGGAGATGGTATGTCGCAGCTAGCGCTACAGACGATGGCATTAGGGGTAGAAGGCGAGGGCATCTGGCTCGCCCTCGGAACAATCGGGATGCTGGTGGGGATGGTCTACTTCCTCGCGAAGGGGTGGGATGTCACCGACCCCCGTGAGAAGGAGTTCTACATCATCACGATCCTCATCCCCGGCATCGCCGCGGCATCGTATCTGTCGATGTTCTTCGGCTTCGGCCTGACGCAGGTGCCACTGGAGACCGGCCGCGTGGTCGACGTCTACTGGGCACGCTATGCAGACTGGCTGTTCACGACACCGCTGCTGCTGCTCGACATCGGGCTGCTCGCAGGGGCATCCAACCGTGACATCGGGGCTCTCGTGGGCCTCGACGCGTTCATGATCGTCACCGGTCTCGGTGCGACGCTCATGAAGGTCGAGATCGCACGCTTCACGTTCTGGACGATCTCCACGATCGCGATGATCTTCCTGCTGTACTACCTGGTCGCTGTCTTCGGGCAGGTGGTCGCTGATGCGGACGAAGAGACGGTATCGACGTTCAACGCACTGCGGAACATCATCCTCGTGACCTGGATCATCTACCCGGTCGCCTGGCTGGTAGGCACCGAGGGGCTCAACCTCGTGAGCCTGTACGGTGAGACGCTGATCTTCATGGTGCTCGACCTCGTCGCGAAGGTCGGGTTCGGGTTCGTGCTGCTGCGCAGCCGGGCCATCGCCGGTGAGGGCAGCGCGCCCACGCCATCTGCGGCAGACTGAGACCGACCACACACCACGACGGTTTTTTGCGACGCTACGCGAACACAGATACATATGTGTGCAGACACCGGCTGGGAGCCCGCTGATCCCAAGCCCCTGAATCAGCGGGCGGTCCTCGGGCTGGTGGGGTCGGTCATGCTCGGTGTCGCGGGCTTCTTCGCGTTGGATCTGATCCGCACCGTCAGCGGCCTGGGCTTCCTCTCGGGGTTCGGCGTCGTGCTCGTCATCGAGCTCGCCGCGATCGTCGGGGTGGTGCTATCGACCTTCCACCTGCACGACGACTGATCAGCGTTGGGTCGCCGTCATCTGCTCGAGGGCGGCATCGACGTGTGCCTGCGTCACGGTGATCGCCTCGGGTGCTGCAGCAGCATCCGCGATGGCCGCCTCGAACGCGAGCAGTCGCGCCTCCTGGAGCGTCGCCGCGATCGCGCTGCCGCTGAGCCCTGCGGTCGCGTCGGTGAGCGCATCGACGTCGACATCCTCGAAGCTGCCCGCGCGCATGTGGATCGCGATGATCTCCGCTCGCGCATCCGCGTCGGGGATCGGCACCTCCACCTGGCGGTCGAACCGCCCCGGGCGCAGCAGGGCGGGGTCGATCATGTCCGGTCGGTTCGTCGCGCCGAGGACGACCACATCTGCACGCGGGGTCAGCCCGTCCAGCTCCGTCAGCAGCTGGCTCACCACCCGGGCCGGAGCCTGCGATCCCCCCGACTCGGTGCGGACGCCACCGATCGCATCCAGCTCATCGAAGAAGACCACCACAGGCGCGGCCTCGCGGGCACGGTCGAACAGCTCGCGCACCGCTCGCTCGGACTCGCCGACGAACTTGTTGAGCAGCTCAGGACCATCGACACGGAGGAAGTTCGCCTCGGTCGTCGCCGCCACCGCGCGCGCGAGCAGGGTCTTGCCCGTCCCGGGGGGGCCGTACAGCAGCACCCCTGCTGGGGTCTCGATACCCAGCTCCTCGAGCCGCGCACCGTAACGCAGCGGCCACTCGACGGCCCGACGGAGCTGCCGCTTCGCATCGGTGAGTCCGCCCACATCCGCGAAGGTGACGTCGGGGACCGTATCCAGGGGTGACGAACCGATGGGTGTCGTCGCCGTCAGTGCCGCGGTGACCGACGCGGGGTCCAGCGCATCCGCATCGAAGCCGGCGGTGGTCCGTACCAGCGCGGTGCGCAGTGCGAGGAGGTCCGCAGCCACGTAGCCGACGGTCTGCGCTGTGAGCTGGGTGAGCAGCTCCTCGGGCACCGACGCGGGCAGCAGGAGCTCGAGGATCGCCCGTCGGTCGGTCGCGGTGGGCTGCTCGAGTGCGATCGTCTGGCCCAGCCGGGTGCCCGCACGGAGCGGGGGCTCGATGAGCTCCGGCTGGCGCGCCTCCCCGAGAACCACGATCTGTGGCTGTCGATGCAACCGATCGATCAGGTTCATGAGCTGCTGGCGGGTCGCAGGTGTCGCATCACCGAGCAGCGGGAGGTCGGCCAGATGCACCACCACCGGCTCGACACGGTCGCCGATGCCGCCCAGCAGGCGGTCACGGTCAGCGGCGCTCGCCTCGAGCAGTCGTGGCAGGTCGACGATGACCCGGTCGACCGCCGCGGTCGCACACGCAGCACCGATCAGATGCGACTTGCCCACACCGGTCGGGCCGGTGACGAGCAGGCCGGTCCGCGGGGCCGGTGTCGCAAGCGCCGCCAGCACGGCCGCCGTGAGCGACTCCTGTGCGGCGGTGTATCCTCCGACGGGACCCGGGTCGCCGGCCGTGGTGATCGATGCGCGGGCGCCACCCCCGACGGTGACGGTCGTCTCGCCGGTGATGACGACCGCACCCATCGGGTCGGTGCGCTCGATGTGCAGCGGGACCGAGATCGCGCCGCCAGAGACCTCGAGCTCGACCCGCTGGCCGGGCTCGACGACCGCATCCTGTAGCAGCCGCCTGACGGTGTCTGCGGACACGTCGACGGCGGTGGTGCCCAGCGGCCGGACGGTGACCGTGCGTGCGGTGTCGACCGCACGGGGGGTGACATCGACGGTCTCGCCGGCGGTGACATCGAGGGTGGCCGCGACGGTCGCGCCGAGCATGATGCAGTCGCCCGGCAGCGCCTCATCCCGTGCGGCAGCGCAGGTCTGGGCCGCACCCGACGGGGCGGTGAGCTGCACCGCTGCAGCCGGTGGGCTGGCCATGTGCACACCCATCGGACTGCGGTCGGGGTCGACCGCGACGATGTACGCCTCGGTTGCCATCTACCGCAACCGCACACCCACGGGGTACGGACTGCCGTGGAGGCGGTACCGCACGAGCCCGAATGCGAGGACCGCCACCGGTGCGACCAGCACGGTCGCGTACATCGTCACGCCCATGGCGTAGCTGGTGAAGTTGCCGCCGAGCATGATCACGATGGCCGCAAGCAGCGGATACCGGTCACGCGGGTCGATACCTACCATTGCCGCAGCTTCGGTGGATGCGCTGTTATACCTTCTGCCGGAGTGGTGGATATATACCACCGCATGCTGATTCCTGAACCGATGACGCAGGTGGGGTTCCCGGAGCTGGTGTTGGGCATGCATCTGGTGATCGTCGTGGCGCTGGCGCCCTCGCTGGCGTCGGCGATCGACGCGGGGGACCTCCCCCAGGCGGGGTCGCTGGTGCTGCTGATGACGCTGATCGCGGTCCTCGGGGTGATGATGCGGCGGATCGCACTCCGGCGCGCGAGCTGAGCCTGCATGGGCGATATCGTCATACGAGCCCCGTGAGTAATTGAGACATATGCGGCCCACCGAGATCCCACAGCTGCCAGACGGCGTCGGCGAGACGCTCGAGACAGGCGGGATCGACGCACTGTACCCCCCACAGCAGGCGGCTGTCGAGGCGGGGGTCACCGATGGGGCGAACCTGGTCGCGGCGGTGCCGACCGCATCGGGCAAGACGCTGATCGCCGAGCTTGCGATGCTCTCGCAGGTCGACCGTGGGGGCAAGGCGCTGTACATCGTGCCGCTGCGCGCGCTTGCGTCTGAGAAGCATGACGAGTTCACGCGGTGGGAGGCACACGGCGTCCGCACCGGTGTCTCGACGGGCAACTACGAGTCGACGGAGGGGTGGCTCGGTGCGCGGGACATCATCGTCGCGACCTCCGAGAAGGTGGACTCACTGCTGCGCAACGGCGCATCGTGGGTCGATGAGATCAGCTGTGTGGTGATCGATGAGGTGCATCTCATCGATGATGTGAGCCGGGGGCCGACCCTGGAGGTGACCGTCGCGAAGCTCCGACGGCTCATCCCCGACCTGCAGGTCGTCGCACTGTCGGCGACCGTCGGCAACGCCGACGTCATGGCGGAGTGGCTCGATGCCCGACTGATCGAGTCGACGTGGCGACCGATCGACCTGCGGATGGGCGTGCACTACGGGAATGCGATCACGTTCTCCGATGGCAGCCAGCGGGAGGTGCCCGTCGACACCGGTGAGCGGCCCACATCGGCGCTCGTCGCCGACACACTCGCGGGCGACAGTGCGGACGATCAGGGGTCGACGCTCGTGTTCGTCAACTCGCGTCGCAATGCGGAGGCCGCGGCCGAGCGGCTCACCGCCGTCACCGAACCGGTGTTGACCGCCGCAGAGCAGGCCGAACTGCGCGCGGTCGCAGACGAGGCACGAGCGGCGTCGGACACCGACACCGCAGCGACGGTCGCCGCGTGCATCGAGGCGGGGGCGGCGTTCCACCATGCGGGGCTGACCGCGACGCATCGGCGGCTGATCGAGGATGCCTTCCGCGCCCGGTTGATCAAGGCGATCGCGGCGACACCGACACTCGCGGCGGGGGTGAACACCCCGAGCCGACGGGTGGTCGTGCGGGACTGGCAGCGCTTCGATGCGACCGCGGGGGCGATGTCGCCGCTGGCGGTGCTCGAGGTGCATCAGATGATGGGCCGTGCGGGCCGGCCGGGGCGCGACCCGTACGGGGAGGCGGTGCTGCTCGCGAAGGACCGCAGTGGCTTCGATGAGCTGACAGAGCGGTACATCGAGGCGGAGCCAGAGCCGGTGGACTCGAAGCTCGCGGTCGAGCCCGCGCTGCGGACACATGTGCTCGCGACCGTCGCGACGGGCTTCGCGCGGGACCGGCCCGCACTCATGGCCTTCTTCGACCAGACGCTGTATGCGACGCAGACCGCCGATGTGCGACAGCTGCCGTTGGTCGTCGACCGGGTCCTGGAGTACCTCGAGACGAACGGCTTCATCGAGCGCGATGGCGAGCAGCTGACGGCGACCGCGATGGGGCACACCGTCAGCAGGCTGTACCTCGACCCGATGAGCGCCGCGGAGATCATCGATGGGTTGCAGTATGCGGCGGCCCCGCCGGCGGCGACCGACGCTGACGCTGCGGGGACGTTCCAGCCCGCGAGTGCGCTGCATACCGCACCGACAGAGGCCGATCCGGTGCAGATCACCCCCCTGGGCGTGTATCATCTGATCGCACGCACCCCCGACATGTACCGGCTGTACCTGCGGTCGGGTGACGCCCGACGATACGGTGAGATCTGCTATGAGCGGGAGCCAGAGCTGCTCGGGCGGACACCATCGGAGTTCGAGGAGGTGCGCTTCGAGGAGTGGCTGAGTGCGCTGAAGACCGCCCGCATGCTGGAGGACTGGGCGGACGAGGTCGATGAGCACCGCATCGCCGAACGCTATGCGGTGGGCCCTGGCGACATCCGCGGGAAGGTGGATACGGCGGTGTGGCTGTTGGGGGCGGCGGAGGCGATCGCCGCGGAGTTGGACCTCCCCGCGGCGCCGGTCATCGAGGCACGCAGACGCGTCGAGGATGGTGTCCGTGCGGAGCTGCTGGGGCTCGTCAGCATCAGACAGGTGGGCCGCAAGCGGGCTCGTGCGCTGTTCGATGCGGGGGTCTGCGACCGTGAGGACCTGCGGACCAAGCCGAAAGCGCAGATCCTGCGGGCGCTGGAGGGGCGGCAACGGACGACCGAGCGCATCCTCGAGAACGCCGGCCGTGACGACCCCTCGCTCGAGGACCTCGAGGAGACGGACATCCGGACCGATGCGGAGCCCGAGGATGCTGTCGAACCACCCTCCGATCAGGCCCGCCTGGGGGAGTTCTGATGGAGCTGGTCCGTGGGCGCTTAGTGGTCGATGATGTGGATGCGGTCCTCGGGACGATGACAGCGATCGCCGAGCGGACAGGGGCGCTGATCCAACTCGTCGATGCGCGGTATGTGGTTGATGAACAGCAGCTGGCACTGGCGGTCGAACTCGCGACAGAGGCGATCGCCGAGGGTCGACAGATCGCCGAGGAGCCAGCGATCGAGCTGCTGGTGTACCTCGCGGGGACACGGCAGATCGACCGGGCATTGCAGCTGAGTCTCGACCCTGCAGTCGAAACGTACCTCGCCGTCGTCAGTGGTGGTGAGACACAGAACGCCGTCGAGGCGGTCAGCACGGAGCTGTTCGATGCAGTGGAATCGGTGCATTTCACCCCGGAAGACCCGATCGTCCGGTCGTGGTACGACATCGAAGACGCGGAGCTGGCGGTCACGGACGGGGATATCGCCGGGATCGTCCATGAGCGGGTCGCGATGGTGGTGCCGATGGCGTGACCCCTTTGTTTCGGGTGGAATATCTACCCGCAAAATAGTCCGTCCTGGATTCGAACCAGGGTCCTCGGACCCAGAATCCGAGAGGATTGGCCACTACCCCAACGGACTGCAGCCCTTGCTAGCATCAGGGTTCGTTTAGCCATTGCGACTTCGGCGGTCATAAGTGAACGCTGGCATATCTCCGGGCATGTACATCGGCCGATATCTGGTCGTCGATGCGGACCGGATGGGGTATCGCGTCTCCTCACGGTCGTTCCCAGAGCGCAGGATCATCGCTGGGGCAGACGGGTATCAGGTTGTGCCGACAGAGACCGCCGAGGAGACGACGAACCCCTACGTCAGCTACACGTGCCTCCGGACGGTCGATGGAGCGATCGTCGGCGGCAACGGGAGCCACGTCGACACCGTCGCGGAGAAGCTCGCACGTGGGTATCCGCCGCGTGATGCGCTCACGCTGGCGCTGTTGGCGTATGATTACGAGGCGGATGCGTACCACACCCCGCGGATCGCAGCGGTCACCGACGGCGAGGCGGTGGTGGGCATCGTCACCGACCGCCGCATCCAGGTCGAGGCTGTGGATGAGCCGACACTGGTGGCGACGTACGAGACGACCCGGCCCACCACGGTTGCCCCGTTGCCATCCACAGCGTCAGCGATCGCCGATGCGCTGATGAACGCATCGTACGAGCATGCGGTCTGTGCGGTCGGCGCGGTCACAGATGGGGACCGGGTCGATGCTGCGGCAGACGGGGACTGAGGGTCAGAAGTTCGACTGGACGATCTCGAGGGCCTCCTCACGGTCCCCCCAGGCGACGAAGATGGCCACTGACGTCGCTGATGTGATCACATCATGGACGTTGATCCCCGCGTCGGCCAGCGGGTTGACGATCTCTGCGATCACCCCGGGTCTGTTCGGGAACTCCCCGCCGGTGACCCGCAGGACCGCCACACCATCATCGACCGTGATCGACGAGAGCCACCGGTCGTCCAACACCCGCGCATGCAGGAGGTTCTCCGCATCCGTGGCGACCGCGTCCTGGACGAAGAACGTGATCGAGTCGATCCCCGATGCGACCGCTTCGACGTTGATCGCCGCATCACGCAGCACCCCACTGAGCTCAGCGAGGATCCCTGGCTGGTTGCGGATCGCACGACCGGCGATCGTCAGGCACGACAGCATCTCCTCCTGCAGATCGATGAGGTTCTCGAACTCCCCTTCGATGTCGGTGCCACCACTGAGCAGGTCACCATGCTGGTAGTGGACGACCCGGACGGCCAGGCCGTTGGACTTGTACGACAGCGCCGAGGGGGCGACGACCTCCGCGCCCCGGAACGAGAGGTTGCGCAGCTCATCGACGGAGATGCGCCCGACGTTCTGCGCGCCCTCGACGACCCGGGGGTCCCCCGTCATGACGCCCTCGACGTCGGTGACGATGACGACCTGGTCGGCATCTGTGTACGAGCCCAGCATCACCGCTGTGGTGTCAGAGCCGCCGCGTCCGAGGGTGGTGATCTCCCCCGCGTGGTTCTGCGCGAGGAAGCCGGTGATCACCGGCACGGCCGTCTCGAGGTGTGTGGCGAGCTCCTGTGCACGCGCCTTCGTCTCGGGGACGTCCACCTCGCCGAGGTCGTTCGTGACGATGGGCCACAGCTCTGCACCGGGTTCGAGGAACATCGCCTCGATACCGCGAGCGCTGAGGGCGGCCTTGAGCATGCGGACGCTCGTGCGCTCGCCCATGGAGACGATCTCGGCGCGGTCTGAGGCGTCGGCCTCGAAGGCGATCTCGCCGAGCAGATCGTCGGTGGTGCTACCCATCGCTGAGGCCACAACGGCGACCTCATGGCCGGCCTCGACGGTGCGGGCGATCGAGTCCGCAGCCCGGTTGATCCGGTCGCCGCTGCCGAGGGACGTGCCCCCGAACTTCGCGATCACCCGCATCTGCCCACCGGCCCGTCGATGTCCGCGTACACGCGCTTCAAAGCATCACGTGCTGACATGGCACATCCGAGGCTGGTTGGTTATGTAAACGTTGCCAACCGGTGGCATGCGCAGGCAGGCGGGGGTTTACACCACCCGCGCACGTCCGCTCTGATATGGCCCTGAGCATCCGGGAGGCCCGTGAGGCCGATGCTGCAGGTGTCGCAGAGCTGGTCCGACTGTCGCCAGATGCGGTCCGGACGGTGATCCACGCACGGACGGCGATGGTCGCCATCGGGGATGCGAGCACCCATGTCGGATTCGTCGCATTCGACGCGTTCGAGGGCGCGGTGCACATCACCCAGCTCGCAGGCACCACATCCGTCCTGCAGCGGCTGCTGCGGTCACCGATGGAGTTCGCCCTCGCAGAGGGGCTACCGATCGAGACGCTCACCCGCGAGGATGCGGTGACGCACATCGAGGGGCTGCAGGCGTGTGGGTTCACCGATGCCGGGGCGGGTCCACGGTTCGACGGGGCGGCGACCCGCAGACTCCGCTGGCGCTCAGACGAACTTGCGGACGGTGAGTGACAGGTCACGGAGGTCAACGATCGGGGCGTACCCCACATCTGGGTCGATGTTCACCGAGCGCTGGAAGTCCGTCTGGCGCTGCCAGCAGCCCGCGTTGACCATGAGGACATTGTGGTACTTGCCCCACCCCGTCTTGTGGACATGGCCGGTGTGGAAGACCGCCGGGGGCTCATCGATGACGAGGTGGTCCCGACGTTCTGGTGCCAGTCGCGTGCGCCCACCGTACTGGGGGGCGAGATGGCGCTTCTTCAGCAGATGCGCCATGGCAAGCTGGGGGTCGTCATAGCTGGCCTTGTCTGCGGGGAGCTCGGCGATGAGCTCGTCGAGTGAGACCCCATGGTACATGAGGATCGGGACGCCCGCGACCGTGACGGTCGAGGGGTTCGCCGTGACCGTCGCATCATGGGCGGTCATGATCGACCGGAGCTCGGCCGTGAACGCCGGCTGTGGCTCGGCGAGCCGGACCGCATCATGGTTCCCCGGGATCATGGCGATCTCCAGGTCGCCGGGCACCTGCTTGAGCAGTTCCGAGAAGCGGCGGTACTGATCGTAGACATCCACGATCTCCAACTCCGCGTCCTGTCCGGGGTACACCCCGACACCCTCGATCATGTCACCGGCGATGAGCAGCGCCTCGATCTGCGCTGCCTCATCGGTGTGCAACCACTCGGTGAAGCGGTCCCATCCGGCGGCGTGGAACTCCTGGCTGCCGACGTGCACATCGCTGATCAGGACGGCCTCTGCGTGGTGATCTGCCGTCGGGGGCGTGAAGGTCCGCGGGATGTCGGGGAAGGTGATCGCATCGGCGAAGAGGATGTCACCATCTGATGCGAGCCGACCGGTGATGCCGATGACCTCATCCAACACCAGCTCATCCACGACCGCATGCGCCTCCCGGTCGCTGTTGACCAGGCAGGGGAACACCCCGGTGTCGTCCTCGAGCTCGATCAGGGTGTGTCCAGAGCGGGTCGATCGGATGTCACTGATGAGGCCTGTGACGGCCGCGGCTGCGTCCCCGGACATGCGTCGTACCGAATCCACCGTGCGTGGGGGCACCCTGCCGGCGAGCAGCTCGCTCAGGCGATCGTGGCGATCCCGGAACACAGCGACGAAGTCATCATACACGCCCGTCCCCGTGCTGTGACCGGTCACCGGGTCGGTGACCTGCATGCTGGTTCCAGATGAAGTGGGGGGGTTGTTCTCACCGATGCCAACACCGGGTGGAACCCTGTTATCTCCCGCCATCGGGCCGTCTGGCGACGCGGATGGTGCTGATCTGACCGTCGTTTCTCTTGGAGGGGTCCCATCGCTGAGCACCGCCCGCACATCCGGTGCTGTGACCCGGAGTGCACCCGCATGCGGGCGCGCGAGCAGCGCGTCGATGACCGCAGCGAGGTCGGTGGTCTGCGAGAGCAGGGTGACCGCCTCACGGTCTGCGTTCAGCCCGTGCTCAGCCAGCTGCGTGACCACCTCGACGGCGCGCTGCGAGCTCACAGCAACACACGGACCGCCGGGTCAATAAACGATGGTGGGACGCAACCGAACACTGAAACCCCCAGCGACCGCCGGTCGCGATGATGACCGACGATGAGCGGATGGCGCTGGTGCGGTCGCTGGCGCGCGAGGTGCTGATCAGCATCATCATCGTCGCCGCTGTGGGGCTGGTGCTGTTCGCCATCAGCGGTATCTGGCCACCGATGGTGGCCGTCGAATCAGGCAGCATGGAGCCGAATATGGTCCGTGGCGATCTGATCGTCGTGACCGCAGTCGACCGCTTCGGACCATCGACCGGGGCTGGTGACACGCAGATCAGCACGGTGGCGACGGGCACTGCGACGGGGTATCACAGCTTCGGTGGCGCAGGTGATGTCATCATCTTCCTGCCACCAGGCCGGCAGGGGTCACCGATCATCCACCGGGCGCACCTGTGGGTCGAAGCCGGTGATGACTGGACGACGCGTGCGGATCCGGAGTACCTCGGGGGCGCATCCTGTGCGCAGATCACGACATGTCCGGCACCGCGTGCAGGGTTCATCACGAAGGGTGATGCGAACCCACAGTACGACCAGGTGAATGGGATCGCAGGGCCCGTCGAGGAGGAGTGGGTCACCGGCGCGGCTCGGCTGCGCATCCCGTACCTCGGCCACATCCGCCTGCTCGTGAGCTAATCCGTCAGGTGCGTCTGTGCGGTCGGTGTGAAGTCCTCGATATCGCTGAACCGTGAGTCAGACCGCAGCACCATCTCCGTCTCATCGATCGGCACCGACAGCGAGATCTCTTTGGTCCGGCCGTACCGCCCCTTCGAGACCACCACAGCGTTGACGATGCCCAACATGTCCAGCTCAGAGATCAGGTCGGTCACGCGACGCTGGGTGAGGATGTCCGACTCCGTGTGTGCACACAGCTGCTTGTACACGTTGAACACCTCCCCCGTGTTCACCTTCCGGGCGCCGTTCTTCTCGAGCAGGATGGTGGCGTACAACACGATCTTCGACTGCGTCGGGAGCGTGCGGACGACCTCGACGACGCGGTCCAGTTCGATCTTCTCCTGTGCCTGACGGACGTGCCGCTCCTCGACGGTATCGGACTGTCCACGCTCGGCCAACTCACCAGCGGTGCGCAGCAGATCGAGCGCCCGCCGCGCGTCCCCATGCTCCTGGGCGGCGAATGCCGCACACAGCGGGATCACCTCATCGGTGAGTGCATCGGGTTTGAACGCGATGTCCGCACGGAACTGCAGGATATCCCGCAGCTGGTTCGCATCGTATGGTGGGAAGACGATCTCCTCTTCACCGAGCGAAGACTTCACCCGGGGATCTAGGAAGTCGGTGAACTTCAGGTCGTTCGAGATGCCGATGATCGACACCTTCGATTTCTCGAGTTCGGAGTTCATCCGCGAGAGATTGTACAGGGTATCATCCCCCGATTTCTCGACCAGCTTGTCGATCTCATCCAGCATGATCACGACGACCCGCTCGAGATGATCGACCGCATCGAAGAACGACTGGTACACGCGATCGGTGGGCCAGCCAGTCATCGGCACACGCTCAATCGACGCGAGTGTCTGCCGGAGATCGGCGAGGTCGGACTCGACCGCCTCGATGTCGGGGTAGGGCCCATCATCCATCACACTCGGGTCCGCGCGAGCGGAACTGAGGAACGCCTCCAGGGTCTCGATCCGGGACCGGGTGAGCGCCTCGTTCTTGTCGATGAACTTGTTCGCGAGCTGTGCGAGCACGCGGTACTGGGTATCGGTGACCTCGCAGTTGATGTACTCGACCTCACAGGGCACATCGAACTTCTCAGAGGTCGTCTCGAGCTCCTGGCTGACGAACTTCGCGCTCGCGGTCTTTCCGGTCCCGGTCTTCCCATAAATGAGGATGTTCGATGGGGTCTCTCCACGGAGTGCAGAGACCAATATCGTGGCCATCCCGTTGATCTGGTCGGTACGGTGTGGGAGCTCGTTTGGCGTGTATGAAGGACGGAGCACCTCCTTGTTCTCGAATATCGGCTCCCCAGAAAGGAGGTCGTCGAACAGGCCGTGTGTGCCCGCATCATCCTGTTCGTCTGTGTAGGAGCCCTCACTGATCGAATCAAGTGGTGCCACCGAGCGGATATCCTCGAAGAGACCCGCCTCTGTGCTGACAGTATCCCTGGCGCTGTCTGCCGGTTCTGCCGTCGATGCTGTGTGTCGTTCCTTGTCCATGTGTACCCCTGTGTTTCAGGTGGAATCCACCACACGACCCCGACAGCAACCGTCCGGATGGGGAGTCGCCGTTGTTCCTCTGCGATGGGTTCCAGTTGTTGCAAACGAAGCAAATGAAAGAAGGGTACTAAAACATACCTATGTCATACATCCGTCCGACGAGCGCAGGACATTGTCATGATCGGAGAGATGGAACGGATCGGCGCATACACGGCTTTATCGCCAGATTATCACATCTCCCACAAGAACGGTCTCCCAACCAATGCATCTGCCATGAAGGAACACCCACCCACCCCTTTGTTTCCACTCCAACACCGAGAACGGCCCACACCACCCTCTCCTTCACATGGAAGCTATTATGTATGTTATGATAGAAGTGGTCCGTAGTGCTAAAGATACACAGTTTGAGATAACAGATTAACAATATGGTTTTCGCGATCGATCGGTGATCTGGCGGTTCCAGGTGAAGCGAAGGGGTGCGGTGTCTGACGCAGTGATTAAGTACGTAATCGTGAGATACCACACAAGACACGACGCTGTGTCACCACATCATGGGTCTGCTCACCGACATCCGCGACAGTATCACCCGGGCCGTCGACCGGCTCTTCGCGGGGTCCGAACCCAAGCGGATCGGTATCTACGGGCCCCCGAACGCCGGGAAGACCACACTCGCGAACCGCATCGCCGCTGACTGGGCCGAGGCGGAGATGGGCACCGAGAGTCACATCCCGCACGAGACCCGTCGCGCGAAGCGGCAGGAGAACATCGAGATCGAGCGTGATGGCAAGACGGTCACCATCGACATCGTCGACACCCCTGGGGTGACGACCAAGGTCGACTACAAGGAGTTCCTGGAGCATGACATGGACAAGGACGAGGCGATCCAGCGGTCGCGGGAGGCGACCGAGGGTGTCGCCGAAGCGATGCACTGGCTCCGCGAGGATGTCGATGGGGTCATCTATGTGCTCGACAGCTCCACCGACCCGTTCACCCAGGTGAACACAATGCTGATCGGCATCATCGAGAGCAAGCGGCTCCCTGTGCTGATCTTCGCGAACAAGACCGACCTCGATGAGGCGAACGTGACCCGGATCGAGAACGCATTCCCCCAGCATGAGACCGTCCCCCTCAGTGCACTCGAGGGTGACAACATGGACTCGGTCTACCAGAAGATCGCGGAGTACTTTGGGTGACAGACATGGCAGGGACATCATCCGCGAAGGGCGTGCAGATCGACCTCGTCAGTGGATCGCGGATGGACGCGCTCACGAGCATGGAGAAGATCCGGATGATCCTCGATGGTGTGCGCGCGGGGAACATCGTCATCCTCGAGGAGGGGCTTACCCCGGAGGAGGAGACGAAGCTCATCGAGGTGACGATGGCGGAGATCAGCCCTGACGAGTTCGATGGGATCGAGGTCGAGACATACCCACAGCCGGACCACAACAGCGGGGGTATCCTCTCGCGACTCATCGGCGCAGACCGACCGAAGAAGCTGACGGTGATCGGCCCGGCCAACCAGATCGAGACGTTGCACAAGGATGAGTCCCTGATCAGTGCCCTCGTCTCGCGGCAGTAACCGATGCCGCACCGTTGCACCGCTTGTGGGTACCGGTTCCCTGATGGGTCGACTGCCATGCTGCAGGGGTGTCCAGACTGCGGTGGTACCAAGTTCGAGTACATCCCCGCAGGGCGAGCCGAACGCCCCATCGAACCAGATTCCGATGTGGAAGAGGACACCGCACAGCAGGCTGCCCGCGGTGAGATGATCACCGCTGATGAACTGCCAGCGGTCGACCCCGGTGCCCTGCAGCGCCCGGACGCCGGTCAGCCCACCGAACCGCCTGCAGAACAGTCCCCAGCGGTGGTCAGCTCCGCTCTCGCAGAGCAGTTCGAGTCGATCCGCATCGTCGCACCGGGTGAGTACGAACTCAACCTGCAGGAGCTGTACGACCGCGATGAGTACATCATCTCCCTGCAGGAGGACGGACGGTACATCATCGACATGGCGAACTTCGAACCGCACGGGTGATGCCAACGGATGCGCTTATGCGCCCGCTCGTGAAGGACGGTGGTATGAGCACCGCGACACAGATCGTCCTCGCGACCATCGGTGTGAGCGCGCTGTTGACGCTCGTCCTGGTCGGCGTCATCGCCTTCGGGTGATGTGCACACCCGTGTATCGTCGATGAGTGAGATCGGCGATATCTTCGACCAGTGGGCTGCGGAGGGCCGTGATGCTGACATGGAGACGCGGCACATGCACACCGCAGGCGAGGCGCTCGCAGCGATGCCGATCGAGGACGGGGACACCGTGTTGGACCTGGGGACCGGATCAGGGTATGCCGCCCGCGTGCTGGCTGCACGAGCAGCGGGGGTGCAGGTGCTCGCGCTCGATGCCGCCGCTGGGATGGCAACCGCCGCCACCGGAGCCGACGGGGTCGCGCCGCTCGTCGGCCGCTTCGAGCGGGTGCCGCTCACGGACGACAGCATCGATCACTGCTGGTCGATGGAGGCGTTCTACTACAGCAGTGCCCCAGAGCAGACGCTGCGTGAGCTGCATCGGGTCCTACGGCCCGGGGGCACGCTCCACTGTGCGGTGAACTTCTACGAGGCGAACACGTACAGCCACCACTGGCCTGATCGGGTCGGACTGCCGATGGTGCGATGGTCCGCCGCTGAGTACCGTGCCGCCTTCCGTGCCGCGGGCTTTTCGGTGGCGACACAGCGGCAGATCCCAGACCGCATCGTCGAGATCCCACCTGCTGCGGCGTTCCCAACAGATGGCTTCGAGACGCGCGCACAGATGCATGAGCGGTACCGCGAACTGGGGACGCTGCTGACCGTCGGTGTCGCACGCTGAGGCCACCACCTGCCTCATATAGCTCCATCCGTAACGGCCGGTATGACGCAGCCTGTGGGAACGGTGCCCGATGACCGCGCAGCCGGGCGGTTCGTCGTTGATGCCCCCTTCGAGCCCGCGGGCGATCAGCCGACGGCCATCGAGGACCTCGTCAGCGGCTATGCCGACGGGGCGCAGATGCAGACGTTGCTCGGTGTCACGGGCTCGGGCAAGACGAACACGGTCTCCTGGGTGATCGAGGAGCTGCAGCGACCGACGCTCGTGCTCGCGCACAACAAGACGCTCGCCGCCCAGCTGTACGACGAGTTCAAGAACCTCTTCCCGGACAACGCGGTCGAGTACTTCGTCTCGTACTACGACTACTACCAGCCGGAGGCGTACATCGAGCAGTCCGACACGTACATCGACAAGGACATGTCGATCAACGAGGAGATCGACCGCCTGCGGCACTCGGCCACCCGGTCGCTGCTGACACGCCGGGATGTGATCGTCGTCGCATCCGTCTCGGCGCTCTACGGTCTCGGTGACCCCAAGACGTACACGGGGATGGCGATCCGGCTCGACGCATCGGAGACGATCACCCGGGAGCGGTTGCTCGGGCGGCTGGTCGACCTCAACTACGAGCGCAACGATGTGGACCTCACGCAGGGGACCTTCCGCGTCCGCGGGGACACCGTGGAGGTCTTCCCGATGTACGGACGGTGGGCCGTCCGCATCGAGCTGTGGGGTGATGAGATCGACCGCCTCTCGAAGTTCGACCCGCTGACGGGAGACATCCAGTCGACGGAGCCGGCGGTGCTGATCCACCCCGCCGAGCACTACTCGATCCCCGAGCAGACGCTCGAGGCGGCGATCGGCGAGATCGAGTCGCTCAAGGATGAGCGCGTCCGCTACTTCGAGCGCGCAGGCGATGCGATCGCCGCCCAGCGGATCGACGAGCGCACCACCTTCGACATGGAGATGCTGCGGGAGGCCGGATACTGCTCGGGTATCGAGAACTACTCGGTGCATCTGTCGGACCGCGACCCCGGCGACCCCCCGTACACCCTGCTGGATTACTTCCCCGATGACTTCCTGACGGTGATCGACGAGTCCCACCAGATGCTCCCGCAGATCCGTGGGCAGTTCGCCGGGGACAAGGCACGCAAGGACGCACTCGTCGAGAACGGCTTCCGCCTGCCGACGGCGTACGACAACCGCCCCCTGACCTTCGATGAGTTCATCGACCGCATCGGCACGACGCTGTTCGTCTCCGCGACGCCTGGCCAGTACGAGGACGAGCACTCCGCGGCCGTCGCAGAGCAGATCGTCCGACCGACCCATCTGGTCGACCCCCAGGTGGAGATCACGCCCGCGAGCGACCAGATCGATGACCTGATGGACCGCATCGATGCGCGCGTCGGTGCGGGCGACCGTGTGCTCGTGACGACGCTGACGAAGCGGATGGCCGAGGACCTCACCGAGTTCCTCGATGAGGCCGGCATCGCGGTCGCGTACATGCATGATGAGACCGACACGCTCGAGCGCCACGAGCTGATCCGGGCGCTCCGGGTGGGTGAGATCGACGTGCTGATCGGGATCAACCTGCTGCGGGAGGGCCTCGACATCCCCGAGGTGTCGCTCGTGGCGATCTTGGATGCCGACCAGCAGGGATTCCTCCGGTCGGAGACCATGCTGGTGCAGACGATGGGTCGCGCCGCGCGGAACGTCGATGGGACGGTCGTGCTGTACGCCGATGAGATGACCGACGCGATCGAGGCGGCCGTCGCAGAGACCAGCCGTCGCCGGGAGATCCAGACGGCGTTCAACGCCGAACATGGGCTGGAGCCGCGCACGATCGAGAAGGCGATCGGCGAGACGAACCTCCCCGGCAGCAGCGATGGGACGGTGCGCCGGTCGACGGAGGAGGTGGGCTCCGCCGCCGAGGCGGAGGCGCAGATCGCCTACCTGGAAGCGGAGATGGCTGATGCTGCGGACCGACTGGAGTTCGAGCTCGCCGCGGAGGTCCGTGACCGCATCCGCAGCCTGCAGCGAGAGTTCGACCTCGAGGTGACGGCGGCCGATGGGGTCGACCCTGGCCACGAGACGCTGTTCTCGCAGTGACGAACGGGTTATGCCGCAGAGGCGCCTCCTGTATGCATGCAGATGCGTCAGCTGCTGCGACCTGAGACCGCCGGGGGGCTGCTCACCGCGCTTGCTGCACTGGTGGCGGTGTGGCTTTTCATCGAGATCGTCAGCGGACTGCTGGGCATCCTCCGGTGGGGACTGGGGCTCCTCCGGCCGCTGCTCGTGGTCGTCGCCCTCGTGCTGATCGTCCGCTGGGTCCTCGTGCGTCGGTAGGTGACATACAGCCTCAACGTCCCGCTGCCCGGGGCGATCTACGACCGGCTCCACAGCCTCCTGCCACACCTGCAGGGGTGTCCACAGCGCCGCCGCGACCCCACGCTGGTCTGCAAGCGCGTCCCCACGACACCGCCTGGGGCGCCGCCGTCGGTGGGACACCTCCGGACGGAGCTCGCGCCGGCGATCGCCGCGGCGGGGGCGGTGCTCACCGACGGCTGTGCGGTCACCATCCGGGGTGTCGACACGTTCGAGACACCGCCGAGCGGGACGGCTCCGGTGCTGTATCTCGCCGTCGACAGCCCGGAGCTGCTGCGGTTGCACGCGGCGCTGTGTACCCACCTCGAGCCGGTGGCCGGCCTGGAGGCCGCAGCGTACGTGCCCCACGTGACCGTCGCACGCGGATGTCCCCGCGCGCACATCGACGGGGCGATCGCGGCCGGTGTCGAACCGCTGTCGTTCCATGTGGATGCGCTGGAGCTGTACGACAGCCGCTACCGCGCGCCGGTGACGCGCTTCGCGCTACCCTGAGCGGCGCTCGACGCGCATCGGCAGCGGCCGGTCGGGGTGCATCGTGAGCGACCCCCGTAGCTCGAAGGGCCCATCGCCGGTGTACGACAGCCGGTACTCCTGCAGCACACGGGTGATGATCAGCTTCGCCTCCACGAGCGAGAGGTGCTTGCCGATGCAGTGCCGCGGCCCGCCGCCGAAGGGGAAGAAGGCGAACCGGGGGCGCGCGGCCCGCCGCTCGCGTCGCCACCGGTCGGGGTCGAACCGCTCGGGCGCATCGTACCACCGGGCCGAGCGGTGCACGACCCACTGCGGCAGCAGCACCGCCGCCCCACGGGGGATGCGGTAGCCACCGAGACGCACGTCGGTCACCGGCTCGCGGAACATGATGTACACCGGTGGGTACAGCCGCATCGCCTCGTTGAGCACGCGGTCGAGCAGCTCGACCTCCCGGACCGCCTCGAGCGTGGGTCGGCCCGTCCCGACGGTCGCATCGATCTCCTCGATGAGCTGCGCTTCGATATCGGGGTGCTCACTGAGGAGGTACCAGAAGTACGTCAGCGTGAGCGCGGTGGTGTCATGGCCCGCCAGCAGCATCGTCATCAGCTCATCGCGCAGCTGTGCGTCTGACTGCTCGCCGCGCTCGGCCGCGCGCAGGAGGATCGAGACGAGGTCCATCGGCAGCTCATCCGCCGTCCCCGCCGCATCGACGCTGGGGTCACGCACCGTCCCCCGCCGACCGGTGACGATCTCGCCGAGCAGCCCCTCCAACGTCTCGAGTGACCGGTTGTACTCGCGGTTCTCCGGCGTCGGTGCCCAGTCGGGCAGGAGGAACCGCAGCGGGTCGGGCTCGAACCGCTGCCCCAGCGGCTCGAGGTTCTCCTGGATCGTCGTCACCTGCGTCTCATCGAGCGTCGTGCCGAACATCGCCTCGACGATGATCTGCACGGTGACGCGTGCCATCGACAGCTGGGCATCGATCACCGTGCCATCGTCCCACCCCTCGACCATCGCATCCGCATGTGCCCAGATGGGTGCGGCGAGCCCGCCGATGCGGTCGGGTGCGAACGATGGCTGTGCCAGCTGCCGTTGGGTGTGCCACAGCTCCCCCTCGGACATCAGCAGTCCATCACCCAGCAGCCCATCGAACGCCGCATCCTGGAAGTCGGGCTTGCGGTAGCGGGCGTCCTCGCTCACGAGCACGCGCTCGATGTCACGGGGGTTCGTGATCATGTACGTCTCCACCGGTCCCAGATCGAAGCGGATCACGTCACCGTACGCCGCCGCGGTCGACTCGAGGAACCGGAAGGGGTCGCGGGCGTACTGGTTGCTGTTGCCCACCACGGGCAGCCCGCGGGGTCCCGGTGGGTGGGTGCTCATGCCATCGCTTCGCCCACACAGGTATGAACGGTTCGCTCACCCCTCGATCGGCGGGGGCCCATCGGGGTACGCATCGCACTCGGTGAAGAACGTCCGGACCGCATACCGCACCTTGGCGGGGTCGACATCGATCATCTCCGCGCGCTCATGCTGTGGGAAGCTGCCGCGGACCGCATACTGCCCCATCGTCATGCCCGCTCGCGTGTACCGCTCATCGACCAGCAGGCGCACCCCGTAGTCGTCGGGGCCGCGGATGATGCGGCCGACCGCCTGGCGGATCCGCCGGACGGTGGGGATCTCCACGGCGTATCGCCACCCTGCGTCGGGGTCATGACTCACCGCTGCATCGTACGCCGCCTGGACCAGCCGTCGCCGCTCTGAGAGGTGCGGGTAGGGCACGCCCACGACCGCGACCAGGCGAGCGGCATCATCGTCGAAGCTCACCCCCTCCGTCAGCGTCCCCCACAGTGATGTGCACAGCACCGCATCGGTGGTCTCGAGGAACGTCTCGCGCAGGGGCTGCGTCTGGACCCCGGCGCCGTCGACGAGCACCGGCCGCTCCAGCTCCGCCCGTAACCGCCCCGCATACCGGTCGGCCTCCGCGTACGACGGGAAGAACAGGAGGCTGCGCCCCGGCGTGTAGCCGATCGCATCCGCGAGCACCGCGGTGATCGCATCCTGCGTGTCGGGATTGCGCCGCTCGGCCTGGAACAGCGCCGGCGTCCCCACCGTGAGCGTCCGTCGGCGGTCGGGGTCGAAGCGCATGGGGTAGCTGAGCTGTACGGCATCGGGCATCCCCAGCACCTCGGCGGTCACATCGAACGGGCGCATCGTCGCCGACATGAGCACCGTCGCCGCGACCTCCGCGAACAGCGGTCTGGTCACCGATGCGGGGATCGTCGTGAACAGCTCCAGGCGGTGTGTGGCAGCATCGGCACCGGGGTCATGGCGGATCCCCCCGACGGGCAGGCGGTACGGGTCGGCCTCGGCGACGAGCTGCTGGTCCAGAAAGCCCGCGACCGTCAGCGTCGGTGAGGTCTGCCGTGTGCTGGTGTCGCCCCGCTGGTATGCCCGATCGTACGCTGCGTCGAGGTTCCCCCCGATCTGCAGCGCCAGCTCCACGGTCGACGCGACCGCGGGCACCGCCTCCGTCGCCCGCAGCGCGTCGAGGATGGGGTCGTCACCCCGGCCGGGAAGGGGGACGTCCATCCACTGCTCATCGAGGACCGACCGCTCCGTCGCGTCCACCTGCACGTCGACCTGTGCGGTGATCTGCTCGCGCACCCCCGCAAGCAGCTGCAGGACCGCCTCTGCACGCGCATCATCGACCGCCTCACACTCGGCGATCGCCCGGTCGATCGTCTGGACGGTGAGCGTCTGACTCGCGTGATCGCGGGCGGCGCCCTCGACGTTGTGCGCCTCATCGAACACCAGCATCACCTCCTCGGGTGTGCGGTCGATCCAGCGGAACAGCTGCCGGCGGATCTGCGGGTCCAGCAGGTGCTGGTAGTTGCACACCACGAGGTCGGGCCGCTCCATCCCCTCCTTGAGCAGCTCGTACCCGCACCACCCCGCGTCCTCGGCCTGCGCGTAGATCTCCTCGGGGGTGCGCACATCGGCATAGAGCCACCGGAAGAAGTCGTCCGTCTCCTCGCGCAGGTTCGCCGCGTAGTGCGCACAGGTGTTGCCACCGACGAGTGCGGCCTCCGTCTCCGCGAGCTCCTCGAGTGCCGCCATCACCGCTGCACGTCCGGCCGCCGCATCCGCATCGCCCGCCTGCATGGCCCCCAGCAGCCGGTCGGCCTCCGCGCGCAGCTCCGTCTGCTCGGTCTCGACCTCGACGAGCTCGCGGGTGCGGTCGCGCAGCGCCTGACACTCCCGGTAGCCCACATCGATGTGACACATCGACTGCTTGCCCTGGAACACCACCGCCCGCAGCGGTTCCCGCCGACAGATCGCACGCGCATCGCTGATGAACTGCCGCATCTGCTGGTGGACGTTCGTGCAGATGATCACCGTCCGGCCGGTCTCCGCACCGACGGCCAGTGCGGGCGCCAGCGCGGCCAGCGTCTTGCCGGTGCCCGTCGCCCCCTCCATGAGCACGTCCGTCCCATCGGTGAGCGCCTCGCCGATCGCCGCCATCGCTGCCTGCTGGTCCGGGTAGGGGCGCTCGTACGGGAAGTAGCGGTCGTACGGCTCGGTCACACCCTCCGATCGGGGCCCCGGCGGGTTAACCGCTCGCGGTGAGGAACGCCATCAGCGCCTTCTGGGCGTGCAGACGGTTCTCCGCCTGCTCGAAGACGATCGACCGGTCTGACCGCAGCACCGCATCGGTGATCTCCTCGCCCCGGTGTGCGGGCAGGCAGTGCAGCACCTGCGCATCGGTCTCCGCCAAGAGCGCCATGTCCACCTGATAGCCCTCGAAGGCGGCGAGCTTCGCCGCCCGCTGGTCCTCCTGGCCCATCGAGATCCACACATCCGTGTACACGAAGTCCGCCCCCGCGACGGCCGCTGCGGGATCGTCGATGACCGTCGGTGCCGCGCCGGCGGCCTCCGCACGCCCGAGCGTCGCCTCGTCGAACCCGTACGCCGGTGGCGTGCAGACCGTCACCTCGATGCCCGCCATCGCCGCGCCGATGATGAACGACCGGGCGACGTTGTTCGCATCGCCCACCCACGTCACCCGTGCGGGCGCGTCTCCCGTGTGATGCTCCCGGATCGTCATGAGGTCCGCGAGCGTCTGGCAGGGATGTGCATCATCGGTCAGTCCGTTGATGACCGGCACGTCCGCCGCCGCGGCCATCGTCTCCAGGTCGGCGTGGTCGAACAGCCGCGCCATGATCAGGTCTGCATACCGCCCGAGCACCGCCGCGGTGTCGGCGACCGGCTCGCCGTGGCCCAGCTGGATGTCCGATGGCCCGAGGAAGATCGCATGGCCACCGAGCTGGGTCATCCCCGTCTCGAAGGACACACGCGTGCGCGTCGAGGGCTTCTCGAAGACCATCGCGAGCGTCGCATCCGCCAGCAGGTCCGACGGGTGTCCCTCCCGCTTCCATGTGTGTGCCCGCTCGACGACCTCCGACAGCTCCGCCGGCGAGAGGTCATCGATGTCGCACACATCACGCGCCACGGCTACACCCCCTGGCTGAGCCGCTGTGCGACCGCGGTCAGCACGTCGATCGCATCGGCGTACGACGCCAGCGGGAGGTGCTCATCCGGCGCGTGGTCCAGCCCGGAGTCGCCCGGTCCGTAGCTGACCATCGGGCAGTCCCACGCGCCCGCGTAGATGTTCATGTCGCTCGTGCCCGTCTTGCGCAGCGGGCGTGGGGTGTACCCCTGCGCGCGGATCGCCGCACGGAACGCCCGTGCGACGGCGGTCCGCGGGCTCTGCATCACGGGTGGGATGGGGTCGATCCAGTGGACGCTGCCTGCGGTCAGCTCCCCCTCGGCGACCTCCTGGACATCGTCGATCGTGTACTTCGGCGGGATGCGGAACTGGACATCCACGGTCGCCTCGACGGCCAGCCCGTCCTCGGTGGGGCCGCCCGTGAACGCGACCGGCTTGGTGGTGACCGTATCGAACACCCCCTCCGCATCGGGCTCGTCGAAGAAGCTGTCCACACGGGACCACCACCGCACCGCCGACTGGATGGCGTTGTCCGCCGGGCGCGAGGAGTGTCCCAGCTCGCTGGTGGCGACGTAGGTCCCCGAGAGGAAGCCGCGGTACCCCAGGGTGATCCCATCGACCCCCGAGGGCTCGCCGTTGATCACCGCATCAGGTGCGGGGCGATCGTCGATGAGGTGCCACGCACCCTCGGAGGTGGTCTCCTCGCGGACGACCCCCGCGAAGGAGACGCCCGTGTCGACGGCGGCGACGGCCATCGCCGCCAGCGGCCCCGTCGCATCGACCGCACCGCGGCCCCACAGTGTCTCCTCGTCGATCCGCACGGGGACCGCACCCGGCACGGTGTCGATGTGCGAGGTGAGCAGCACCGCATCATCCCCGGGTGCGCGGACGTTGCCGACGCGGTCGATGAACACCTCGCGGTCATGCGCCTCGAAGAACGCCACCAGCCGGTCGGCACACGCGCCCTCCGCACCCGACGGCGACGGCGTCGCCACCAGGTCGATCAGCAGCTGCTCTGCGGGGCTGCGCCCCGCCCGCAGTGCGTCGATGTCGACCCCCGCGGTGGCCTGGGGGTCGAGGTACGACCCACCGTCGGTCTGTGTGGGTTCGCTCATGCGTGGACGGCCTCCAGCGCGGTGATGAATCGGTCGATGTCATCGCGCGTGCAGATCAGCGGTGGCAGCAGCCGCACCACCGTCCGGCCCGCCGGCAGTGCCAGCACCTGCTCTGCCAGCGCCAGGTCACGCAGCACCCGGTTGGCCCCGCGCTTGACCTGGATCCCACACATGAGACCGCTCCCACGGACCTCCCGGATGGGCACGGTGCCCGCCTCCTGGAGCCCGGCGAGCTCCTCGTGGAGGTACGTCCCCATCTCCGCGGCGTGTGCGGGCAGCTGCTCGTCACGGACGGTCTCGATGGTGGCGATCGCCGCCGCGGCGACGACGGGCCCGCCCGAGAAGGTCGAGCCGTGGTCGCCGCTGTCGTCGGCGATCCAGTCCGCGACGAGTGTCACCCCCAGCGGCAGCCCGTTGGCGACCCCCTTCGCGGCGGTGAGGATGTCCGGGACGACATCGGACTGCTCGCAGGCCCACATCGTGCCCGTCCGACCGACCCCCGTCTGGATCTCATCGATCACCAGCGCGGCGCCCGCCGCGGTCGTCAGCTCGCGCGCATGCTGGAGGTACGACGTGGTCGCGGGGTAGATGCCGCCCTCCCCCTGGATGGGCTCGAGGAACACCGCGGCGGTCTCCTCGTCGATGGCCGCTGTGAGCTCCGCCTCATCGCCGTAGGTGACGAACTCGATGTCGCCGACCAGCGGCTCGAAGGGGTCCTTGTACTGCTGCTTCCAGGTGAGCGCGAGCGCGCCCATGGTGCGGCCGTGGAACGCACGCTTGGTCGCGATGATCTTCGAGCGCCCCGTCGCCGCGCGGGCGAACTTCATCGCCGCCTCGTTCGCCTCCGTCCCCGAGTTGCACAGCCACACGTTCTCAAGGTCGCCGGGTGCGACGGCGGCGAGCAGGTCGTACAGCTGCGTGCGCACCGCGACGGGGTACGACGCCTGCACGTACACCAGCTCACCCGCCTGCTCGCGGACCGCGGCGGTGACCGCCGGATGTGCATGTCCCAGCGTCGCGACGGCGTACGAGGCACCCATGTCGAGGTACGCGGTGCCCTCGCTGTCGATTAGCTCCATGCCCGACCCGTGGTCGATCTGGATGGGCTTCTCGGCGAAGACGAATCCACCGCTCATGTGTCCACCTCGATGGCGGCGGCGCTGATATGTGTCCCGGCTCCCGCCAGCGCCGCTGTGAGTGGGTCCTCGACCGTCGCATCCGCGATGATCACCCGGTCGGCACCCCCCTCGAGCGCCTCCGTCGCCGCCATCACCTTCCGGCGCATGAACCCCTCTGCGGCGGCGGTGAGCGCGGCGTGTGCATCGGGTGTGTCGACCGTCTCGATGAGCGTCGCCGGGTCGGACGCGTCGGCGTACACGCCCGCGACGTCCGTCAGCAGGACGACCGTCGCAGCCATCGCTGCGCCGATGGCCGCGGCGGACCGGTCCGCATCGGCGTTCACCGCGACCCCATCATCCGCCAGCATCGGCACCGACACCACCGGGGTGTACCCCGCCTCCAGCAGCAGCTGCAGCAGCGGCACGTTCACGCGCTCGATCCGCCCGGCATGGTCGCCACGCCGGATCTTCTTGCGGCCGTCCTCGATGATGCGGACCGCGGACTTCCGGGGCCCGCGCAGCAGGCCGCCATCGACACCCGACAGCCCCACCGCATCGACGCCCGCAGCCTGCAGCTCGGCGGTGATCGCGGTGTTGATCTGCCCGGGCATGACCATCGTGAACACCTGCATGGTCTCCGCATCGGTGAACCGACCGGTCACCCCCGCGGGCGTCTCCACGTACTCGGGCTCGCGCCCGAGGCGCTCGAGCGTCGCATCGACCGCACTCGAGCCGCCGTGGGTCAGCACCATCGACGTCCCATCGGCGATGTGCGCCGCGACATCCGCGATCACCGCGGTGGCGTCGACGGCCTCCGCACCGCCGATCTTCACGACGACCGCGCTCATGGGCTCCCGATGGGGTGGTAGCCGACCTGCTGCAGCCCTGCGGTCTCTGCGAGCCCCAGCGCCACGTTCATCGCGTGGACGGCCTGTCCAGCCGAGCCCTTCAGCATGTTGTCGATCGCCGAGAAGACGACGATGCGGCCGTTGCGGGGGTCGCGCGCGAAGCCCACCTCCGCCATGTTCGTGCCGGCGACCGCCTTCGGCTCGGGGTAGCGGTAGACGCCCCCACCCCCGGCGACGATCCGCACGAACGGCTCGTCCGCGTAGCTCTCCCGGTAGGCGGTCCACAGCTGCTTCGTCGAGACGGGTGCGTCGGCGAAGACGTGGCACGTCGCACTCGCCCCACGGGTCATGTCCACCGCGTGTGCGGTGAACGCCCCCTCGAGCCCGAGGTAGGCTGCGATCTCCGCCTCGTGGCGGTGTCCGGTCGGTGCGTACGGGCGGACGATCCCCCCACGCTCGGGGTGGGAGGACGCACGGCCGCCGCCGGCTCCACCCTCCGAGGAGCCCACCTTCACGTCCGCGACGAACCGGGTCGCGGTGTCGACGATCCCCGCATCCACGAGCGGCTTCAGGCCGAGGATCACCGCCGTGGCGTTGCACCCCCCCGCGGCGATGATGCGTGCGTCAGGCAGCTCCGCGCGGGTGAGCTCGACGAGCCCGTAGGTCGCATCTGCGAGGTACGACGGGGCAGCATGCCCGTCGTACCACTCGTCGTACAGCGCGGCGTCCGGGAGCCGGAAGTCCGCCGAGAGGTCCACCACCAGCGGTGCGGTGTCGGTGAACGCCTCGATCCGCTGCATGGTCACGCCATGCGGCGTGGCGGTGAACAGCACATCCACCGGCTCGAGCGCATCTGGTGCGACGAAGCGCAGGTCCAGCTCCCGGAGGTTCGGGTGGACGTAGCCGACGGTCTTGCGCTCGAACTGCCGACTGGTCGCATACGCGAGCTCGAGGTCGGGATGCCCCGCGATCAGCCGCAGCAGCTCGCCGCCGGTGAACCCCGAGCCACCGACGACACCCGCGGTGTACGTCGTGCTCATGCCGCCGCCTCCACTGCACGGGCCTCGATCCAGTCGACGACGGCGGCGGGCACGTCGGTGTCGACGGTCTCATCGAGTGCCTTGAACTCGACGGTGTGGTTGACCTCATGGACGATCGGCCCCGCGGGGGTCTCCATCAGGTCGACGCCCAGCAGCCCGCCGCCGACGGCAGCCGATGCCGCCGCGGCGAGGTCGGCGACGGTCTCCGACATCGTGTATGGGGTCGTCTCCGCACCCACGGCGGCGTTCGTGATCCAGTGATCCCCACTGCGGGCCATCGCCGCGATGGGCTCGCCGTCGGTGACGACGACCCGCAGGTCACGGTCGGGCTTGTCGATGTACTCCTGCAGGTAGAACACCTTGTGCTCGTAGTGTCCGAGGACGGCCTTGTGCTCGAGGATCGCCTCGGCGGCATCCCGCGAGTCGATCTTCGCCATCAGCCGCCCCCATGAGCCCATCACGGGCTTGAGCACACACGGGTAGCCGAAGGACTCGATCGTCTCGAGTGCGCTGTCGACACTGAAGGCGACGGAGGTCCGCGGTGTCGGTACACCCGCTTCGGTGAGCGCGACGGAGGTGCGCAGCTTGTCGGCACACACCATCGCCGTCTGCGCGCTGTTGATCACCGGCAGACCGTACGCCTCACACAGCCGGGTCAGGTACACCGACCGGCTGGTCGCGAGACAGCGGTCCAGCACGATGTCCACGTCGGCCAGCGCCGTGGGTGGGCGCTCGATGTCGAACTGCTGTCGCCGGACGTCGACCTTCTGCACCGTGTGGTCGCGGTCCCGCAGCTCCTCGAGCAGGAGCTTCTCATCCCGCCGGATGCGGGAGTACAGCAGCCCGACGTCCATCTCACTCGCCCCAGTCTTCCTCGAGCTCCGGTGCTTCCTCGAGCACGACGGGGTCGACGGCGACCACCTCGAGCTCTGCACCGGATGCGGGCGAGTCGACGATCTCGCCGATCTCGACATCCGCGGGGATCTCGATCTCCTCTCCTGTGACTGGGTCCGTCGCGGTCGTGGTCTCAACCATACCCATGTTCATGATGGAGATGGCTTAAACACATCGAAGTTATCCGGAATACAGACACGTCTAGAACATCTGCTCAACGCTGATTCGACCGCGTTCAACGCAATCCAAGATAATCTATATCAGATAAATTATGTTTCTCCTCGTGTGGTGATCGCCGCGACCGCTGCTGCGCGATCGGCCTCCGCGGCTGTGAGCGCCTCGGCGCGTGTCGCTTGTGCCTCGCGGGCTGCGGCCAGTGCGGTCTCCGCTGTCCCGACGGCGGCGGTCGTCTCCGCCACCGCCGGTCCGCCCGCTGAATCCCGAGCCTCGACCGATGCCTGTGGGTCCAACGCGGCGCCGATCGCCGCCTCGTCCACCGCATCCGCGTGTGCGGGTGCGGCCGCCGCCACCGCGTCCATGATCGTCGACACCGTCGGCGCCTCCGCCGCTGCGGCAACCTCGGCGACGATGTGATGGGCCTCACGGAAGGGGAGACCGGCCATCGCGAGTGCGTCGGCGACGCCCGTGGCGGTGCTGAACCCCTCGGCAGCCGCCGCGGCCATCGCCGCGGCATCGACGCGCACCGTCGCGACGGCACCCGCGGTGACATCGACCGCCTCGGTCGCATCGACCGCCGTCCACAGGTGCTCCGTCGCCGTCTGGAGGTCGCGGTTGTACGCCCGCGGCAGCCCCGTGATGATCGCGGCGATCGCCGTCTGTGCACCCTGGATGCTGCCGGCTGCGGCACGCACCAGCTCGAGACTGTCGGGGTTGACCTTCTGCGGCATGATCGAGGAGGTCGACGCGTACGCATCGGCGATCGTGACATGCCCGCGGCTGGCGGCACCGATGAGGTCCGTCGCGATGCCGGCGCTGGTCGCGACCGTCTGGCCCATCGCCTGGACCGCCTCGAGCATGAAGTCCCGCGTCGAGACCGCATCCATGCTGTTCGCACACACGCCATCGAAGCCGAGCAGCGCGGCGGTGCGTGCACGGTCGATCGGGAATGGGGTGCCCGCGAAGGCCGCCGCCCCCAGCGGACAGGTGTTGGTCCGCGCGTACGCATCCAACAGGCGTGCACGGTCACGCTCGAGCGCCTGTGCATACGACAGCGCCCAGTGGGCGACCGTCGTCGGCTGTGCGGGCTGCAGGTGCGTGTACCCCGGCATCACGGTCTCGGTGTGCTCGGCGGCCACCCCCACGAGCGCCGCACCGAGGTCGATCGCCGCGGCGTGCGTCTGCAGCAGCGCCTCGCGCGTGGCCATCCGCAGGCATGTCGCCACCTCATCGTTGCGTGAGCGGGCGGTGTGCATGCGTCCCCCATCGGGGCCGACCGCATCGATCACCGCGGTCTCGATCGCCTCATGCACATCCTCGCCATCGGGCAGCGCGTCGTGTCCCGCCGCGGCGACCGCCTCGAGTGCGGTGAGGATGGCCCCGGCGGTCTCCGCATCGATGATGTCCGCGTCGGTGAGCATGACCACATGCGCCTCATCGACGGCGATGTCGGCGTCGAACAGGCGGGCATCGGCGGCGAGCGAGCTGAGGAACGCCCGGGCGGGGCCACCGCTGAAGCGCGCACCGCGGACGGCCGGGGTGTGCTCATCCGCCATCGCGATCACGCACCGTCGCGGTGGTCTGCGGCCAGCCGGCTCTGGAAGCCGTGGTACTTCGCGACACCGATCGCATCCTGCTGGGTGATCTCGCCCACCGCCGCCGTGTCGAACGAGGCGGCCTCGGGTGAGTACGCCGCATGCGGTGACTCGCGGGCGACCGGGCGGATGCTGCCGCCGGCGAGCCGGAGGGTGACCTCCCCGGTGACGTGCTGCTGTGTCGCGTCGATGAACCCCTCCAGCCCCGCCATGAGCGGGTGCTCGAGCAGCCCCTCGTACGCCTTCTGCGCCCACGCCGCATCGACGCTGCGCTTGAAGTCCCGCTCCTGCTTCGTCAGCACGAACTCCTCGAGTGCCGCATGCGCGGTCAGCAGCGCGGTGGCACCGGGATGCTCGTAGTTCTCGCGGACCTTCAGCCCGAGGATGCGGTCCTCCATCATGTCGGTGCGCCCCACGCCGTAGGCGCCGACCGTCTCGTTCAGCTGCTCGATGAGGTCGACGGGCGCGTAGGCGGTGCCATCGATCGTCGTCGCGATGCCCCCCTCGAAGCCGATGGACAGCTCCGTCGGTGCTGCGGCGGCCTCCGGCGCGGTCGTCCACTCGTAGATGCGCTCGGGTGGGATGTGCGTCGGGTCCTCCAGGTCGCCCCCCTCGATCGACCGGCTCCAGAGGTTCGAGTCGATCGACCAGATGCCACCATCGCCGGCCGACACCGGCAGGTCATGCTCTGCGGCGTACGCCTGCTCCCACTCGCGGGTGAGCTCGAGGTCGCGGATCGGTGCGATCACCTCCATGTCCGTCGCCCGCCACACCGCCTCGAAGCGCAGCTGGTCGTTCCCCTTGCCCGTACACCCATGTGCGAGCGCCGAGCACCCTGCATCCGCGGCGGTCGCTGCGATCGCCTCGGCGATCACCGGGCGCGCCATCGCGGTCCCGAGTGGGTACCCCTGATACGTGGCATTCGCCTGCACCGAGCGGAGACACAGCTCCGCGAACGCCTCCTTCGCGTCGATGATGGTCAGCTCGATCCCATGGGCGGCCGCGGTCTCATGCGCCTCCTCGAACTCACTGTCCGGTTGCCCGACGTCGACGGTGATCCCCAGCACCTCCTCATATCCGTACTCCTCCTCCAGCAGCGAGACGCACACCGTCGTGTCGAGCCCGCCCGAGAAGGCCAGTGCCGCGCGTGTCATGCCCATACTGCAGCCGTCTTGGACATAAATATCACGATGTAAAATACTGAAATAAACGCGTAGAGATGCCTATACCTCGTGTATACGGCATCTGTCGGGTCAAGGAGATGGGATGGTTTGGGCCTAGGGGGCCCGTCGTCGGACGGCCGTCGCTGGTGCTGGCGCGGCGGCGGATACGGCCTCCAGCACAGCGTTCATACCACTCAACAATCGGACCCGTGACAAAACAGTTGTGTACTGGGCTCAGGAGACCGGTTCGACGGGATGACCGGCGGCGGCCGCGGCATCGATCGCCCCACCTGCATCCAGCACCGTCTCCAACACCGCGACGAGCGCATCGACCGGCACCCGCACCTGCGCACCGGTGTCCCGCTCCCGGATCGTGACGGTCGCATCCTCCGCCTCCGTCGCGTCGATGGTCACCCCGAGCGGCGTCCCCACCTCATCCTGCCGGCGGTACCGACGGCCGATCGACCCGCCGGCATCGTAGCTCACCCGCAGCCCCGCCTGCCGCAGCTCCGCGGCGATCGCCTCGGCCCGCTCGACGAGCGCTGGGGCGTTCGACACCACCGGGAACACGCCAACCTCCGTCGGCGCGACCGCCGGTGCCAACCGCAGCACCGTGCGGGACTCGCCGCCGAGGGTGTCCTCATCGTACGCGTGCACCAGCACCGTGTACACCGTCCGGTCGATCCCGAACGATGGCTCGATCACCGCCGGGGTGACCTGCCGCCCGGCGATCGTCTGCTCGGACTCGGTGACCGACACCGCCGCGGTGTCGACCTCCACGACCTCCTCGTCGACGGTGACCGAGAGCGTCGCTGCCGACGCACAGGAGGGGTCGGCGGCGCAGGCGGCCTCGATCGCAGCGGCCACCGCGGGTGCATCCGCGCCGAAGCGTGGCCCCAGCGTGCCCATGTCCACCTCGACGTCGACGACCGTCTCGCTGCGGGGCTCCTCGAGCGGGACGTACATGCTGAAGTCCGCGTCAGCGGCGGCGGCATGATGCTGCAGGTCGTACTGCCCCCGGGCGGCGAACCCCGCGATCTCGATCCAGCCGTCGCCCACCTCCGCCTCCGCATCCCAGCAGTCCGATGCGTAGTGCGCACGCTCGCCGCTGCGGTGCTGCCGGAAGCGCAGCCGTGTGGGGTCGACCCCGATCTCCGCGTACCACTCCGCCGCCGCGGCGACATGGTAGGCGATCCAGCGGTTCGTGAGCACCCCCTCACCGACGGCATCTGCGACCGTGTGCTGCTGCGGCTGTCGTCCCGCCTGTTGATCGGCCGCCGACCACAGCTGGACGGTGATGTCGCCCCAGTCGGTCGGCTCGGGTCCGGGGTCGTCCGGATCGATGAACAGCTCCAGCTCCGCCTGGGTGAACTCCCGGGTCCGGACGACCCCCCGGCGCGGGGAGATCTCGTTGCGGTACGCCCGGCCGATCTGCGTCACACCGAAGGGGAGCTGGCCGCGTGCGTACTCCTTCAGCCGGGGGAACTCCACGAAGATCGCCTGTGCGGTCTCCGGCCGGAGGTACCCCGGCTCCTGGCTGCCGGGGCCGATCGGTGTGGGGAACATGAGGTTGAACTCCTCGACGGGCTGGCCCGCCAGTGGTGCCCCGCACGTCGGACACGCGATCGCGGCATCTGCGATCGCCTCGGCCTGTGCGGTCGGTGACATGTCCTCCGCATCGCCGATGTCGGTCGCCGCCTCGATGAGATGGTCCGCCCGGTGTGCGCCACCGCACTCACCGCAGGTGACCATCGTATCGTCGAACCCGTCGAGATGGCCCGAGGCCTCGAAGGCGGCCTCGGGCATGATCGTCGGCGCATCCACCTGCAGATGCCCCTCCTGGACGGCGAAGCGGTCGCGCCACCGTGCCTCCACGTTCGCCTTCAGCGCCGCACCCTGCGGCCCGTAGGTGTAGAACCCCGCCCCGCCCTCGTAGACCGCACTCGCACGGAAGTAGAAGCCGCGTCGCCGCGCGAGCTCTGCGACCTGCGCCCCCGGACCGCCCGTGGCCATCTAGATCGCCCCGAGCAGGTCGACGTCGCGCACCACACCCGTGAGCCGGTCACCGTCGAGGACCGGCAGCTGCTCGATGTCGTGGCTGATCATCGCCTGCGCGACGCTCACACAGGAGGCCCCCGGGGTCGTCGTCGCGACGTCGGTCGTCATGAACTCCGCGACGGGTGCATCGGGGATCTCCACGTTCCGCGTGGGGACGAACCGGGTGCCGACGACCTTGATGCCCTCCCACATCCAGCTGTCGTCCTGCTCGGCGACGGAGCCGCCCGTCTCATCCTCGCCCTCGACGACCTCGGCGACGTCGATGATGTCCACCTCGGTCACGATGCCGCTGAGTGTCCCCTCCGCACCGAGACACACCGCATACGGCACGGCCGCCAGGAAGATCTCGCGTTCGACCACCGGCAGCGGCGTCTGCTCGTACACCGCGTTCACCTCGCGGCCGGCGACCGCACCGACCTCGGCGGTCGCTGCGACCTCCTCCCGGGCGATCGCCCGCACCACATCCGTCACCGTCACGATCCCCGCCAGGGTCCCATCCACGACGGGGACGCGGCGCTCGTCCTGCTCGCGCATCAGCTCCGCCAGCGCCACGATGGACGCGTCGGCCGAGACGCTCGGCACATCCCGCATCAGCACGGCCAGCTGGTTCTCCTCCGGCCGGTCGATCAGCTCCTGCCGCGAGACGATCCCGCGGTACGCCTCGCCATCATCGGTCGGCTTGACCACCGGCACCGACGAGAAGCCCTCCTCCTGGAGGTACCGCAGCACGTCATCCCGCGTCCCCGGTAGCTCCACGGTCACGAGCTCCGACCGCGGGGTCATCAGATCGTGGACATCCATGGACGGTGTACCTGAGCGGCCGACATGTACTCTTTGATGGTCCCGCCGTCACCCCGCCGAGCCGAGCAGAGACCCTCATCATTCCTCATTTTATAGGCCGTGCGTGTGCTATATAGCACTATTACTGACCATCCACACACCTATCTGCGCTTGTTGTGGACAATCGTCGCGTCAACTGATTTCCACTTCGACGGGTTTTTATGATGTTGACACGCTATACCATACATGGCTTCCAACGCGGCTGCCAGGTCCGAGGTGTCAGCAGGTGAGATCGTCGCGTCCGTCGACGGATCCGCGACACACCCCGCGTTCATCATCGCCGACATCACCCGAGATGATGCCTGGCTGGCGATGCCGTTGGATGCGGCACCGCGGCTCTCCGAGTGGGTCTGATCACAGCCGCTCACGCAGCGTCTGTGCTGTCTGCGGACCCACCCCCGGCACGTCCTCGAGGTCCGCCCGCGAGGCCTGCCGGATGTTCTCCACCGACCCGAAGCGCCGCAGCAGCGCCTGCCGGGTCGTCGGGCCCACCCCCGGCACCGCCTCGAGCACCGTCTGGACGTCATCACGCAGGGTCTGATGGTACTGGACGGCGAAGCGATGCGCCTCATCGCGGACCCGCTGCAGCAGGTGCAGTGCGGGGTCATCATCGGCGAGGTCGAGCACCCCATCCGGTGTGAACACCTGCTCCTCCTGCTTCGCCAGTGACACCGCGGGGATGTCCCACCCCACCGCCGCGATGGCCTCGGCCGCAGCGGTGAGCTGGGTGGGTCCCCCGTCGATCAGCAGCAGGTCGGGATCGGGCCGGTCATCGCGCGGTGCGCGCTGCGCGCGCCATGTGAGCAGCTCCGCGATGTGCCCGACGTCGTCGTTGCCGGGCGTCAGCCGCTTGCGTCGGTAGCCTGCGGTGTCGGCCTGCCCGTCGACGAACCACACGTTCGAGCCGACGACCGCCCGCCCCTGGGCATGGCTGACGTCGAACCCCTCGATGTACCGCGGCCGCGTGGACCCCAGCACGCTCGCGAGTCGCCCGACCGCATCGACGCGGCGGTCCGAGGCCGCGGCGTTCTTCAGTGCGAGCTCGACGAGCTTCGCCTCCCGGCCCACCCCCGGGACGCGCACCGCGACGCCCGCGTCGGTCAGCCAGCGCTCGATGGAGCGGTCCGCCGGCGCCTCCGACAGCAAGATCGCATCGGGCAGCTCCCGCTCGGTGTAGTACTGGGTGAGGAACGCGCCGATGACCTCCGCGGCCCCCGCGCCATCACCGGGTGCATCCAGGCGGTGACGCGAGCGGTCGACGAGCTGTCCGCGCTGGCTGTGCAGCCGTGCCACCGTCGCCGCGGTCCCCTCGATCGACACGCCGATGACGTCGACCGCCCGCTCATCCTCCCGGCTGCTGACGGCCTCAGCGCCCCCGCCGTGGAACCCCCGGACGACCGCGAGGCGGTCCCGCAGATGCGCGGCGCGCTCGAAGCGCTGCTGTGTCGAGGCTGCGGCCATCGCCGTCGCCATCGGGCCCGCGAGCACGCCCGTCTCGCCGGCGAAGAACCGCTCGGCGTCATCGACCCGGTCGCGGTACGTCGCCACATCGATCTCCCCGGTGCACGGCGCGCTGCACAGGCCCATGTCGTAGTCGAGACAGGGACGGTCACGCCCGGCGTACTTGTGGTCGGAGCACCCGCGCAGCCCGAACGTCTCGCGGACGGCCTTGATCACCGTCTCGACGTCACCCTTGTTGGTGTACGGGCCGAAGACGGTCGCATCATCGTCGGGGTCGCGCGTGACCTCGATCCGGGGGACCTCGTGGTCGGTGAACTGCACCAGCGGGTACGACTTGTCGTCCTTCAGCCGGACGTTGTAGCGTGGCTGGTGGCGCTTGATGAGGTTCGCCTCCAGCAGCAGCGCCTGCGTCTCGGTGTCGGTGACGGCCGTCTCGATCGCCTCGGCGTCGGCGACCATCTGTGCGACCCGCTGGCTCGCGGGGTCGGCGTACGACCGCACCCGGTCGCGGACGACGACCGCCTTGCCGATGTAGATCGGGCGGTCGTCGGCGAGGAACTGGTAGACACCGGGGGCTCGCGGGAGGGCAGCTGCACGCTCGCGCACCGCCGCCGTCTGCATGCGCCGAGTCGGGACCGGAGGGGTATCAACACACCGCGGTGCTCAGGCGGTGGGGAACTCGACGCCCGCCGCGGCGAGCACCGCGGCGAACGCCTCGGGGTCGACGACGGGGACGTCCGCCGCCTCGGCTGCCTCCTGCTTGCTCGCTCCGGGGTCCTCCCCGATGACGAGGTAGTCGGTGTTGCCCGAGACGCTGGAGGTGACGCTGCCGCCGTGTCGCTCGACGATCGCTGCGGCGTCTGTGCGGCTCACCGCGAGCCGCCCGGTGAACACCACCGTGAGGTCCGCGAGGGCATCCCCCCGCTGGGGGTCCGGCGCGACCGGGTCGACCCCCTCTGCCCGCAGTGCGGCGAGCTCCCGGCGGTTCTGGGTGTTGCGCAGGAACGCATCGATCGCCTCCGCGACGATCTCGCCCACCTCGTCGACGGCGGTGAGGTCATCCACCGTCGCGGCGATGAGCGCGTCCACCGAGCCGAACGCCACCGCGAGGTTGCGGGCGATCGTCGGGCCCACCTCGGGGATGCCGAGGGCGACGAGGAACCGCTCGAGCGGCGGCTCGCGGGTCGCATCGATCGCGGTGATGAGCTTCTGGGCACTGGTGGTGCCCCACCCCTCCAGCGGCGCGAGCGCGTCGACCTCCAGGCGGTACAGGTCCGCGAGCTCACCGACCAGCCCCGCCGCCGTGAGCTGCTCGACGCGCTCGACCCCCAGCCCCTCGATGTCCAGCGCGTCGCGGCTGCCGTAGTGGACGACCGTCTGGACGAGCTGTGCCCGACACCGCAGCCCACCCGTGCAGTACGCGAGGGGGCCATCGCGCCGCACCGGCGAGTCACACACCGGGCAGCGATCGGGGAAGCGGAACGGCTCGGCCGCCCGTGATTCGACCACCGCGGCGACCTCCGGGATGACGTCACCGGCACGGCGCACCCGGACGTGGTCACCGACGCCGATGCCGAGGCGCTCGACCTCATCGGGGTTGTGCAGTGACGCGCGCGAGACGGTGACGCCGCTGACGTCGACCGGCTCCAGCAGTGCCACCGGGGTGAGCCGGCCCGTCCGGCCCACCTGGACGACGATGTCCTCGACCCGGGTCTGCTCGGTGCGCGCGGGGAACTTGTACGCGAACGCCCACCGCACCGCCCGTGCGGTCGCCCCGAGCGCCTCGCGCTGTGCGCGGTCGTCCACCTTGATCACCGTCCCGTCGATCTCGTACCCCAGCCCCTCGCGGTCGGCGAGCAGCCCGTCACGGAATGCGATCGCGTCGTCGATGTCCTCGACCCGGGTGGTCCGCTCGGCGACGGCGAAGCCCCACCCCTGCAGCGCCGTGAGCGTCTCCGACTGCGTCGCCGGCAGCGCGCTCGCATCGAGGATGTCGTACGCGAAGCAGGACAGCGGCCGCTCACGCACCTCGGTGGGGTCGAGGCGTCGCAGCGCGCCGGCGGCGGCGTTGCGGGGGTTCGCGAAGGGGTCCTCGCCCGCCTCGATGCGCTCGCGGTTGTACGCGGTGAACGCCGCGATCGGCATGTACACCTCCCCACGCACGGCGAGCATCGCCGGGGGGTCGCCGCTGAGCCGCAGGGGCACCGTCGGGATCGTCTGCACCTGTGGGGTGACGAGGTCGCCGGTGTCCCCATCACCCCGGGTGGCCGCACGCACGAGCGCGCCGTCCTCGTACACCAGCTCGACGGACAGCCCATCGAACTTGGGCTCACACGTGTACGCGACCGCATCGCCGTCCAGGCGGTCGCGCACCCGCACGTCGAACGCACGCACCTCTGCGGCCTCGGTGCTCTGGTCGATCGACAGCATCGGCGTCACGTGCGCGACACTGTCGAGGCTGTCGACGGGTGCACCGCCGACGCGCTGGGTCGGGCTCGTGGCGGTGGTCGCACCGAACGCGTCCTCCAGCGCCTCCAGCCGCGCGAACAGCTCGTCGTAGCGGCGGTCGGCGATGATGGGGTCCGCGGCGATGTAGTAGCGGTGGTCGTGCTCGCGGATGGCCGCCCGCAGCTGCTCGATCTGCGCCATCGCCGCCTCGCGCTCGAGGCGCTCGACGGGTGCGAACGACAGCTCCTCCGGCGCGAGGTAGGGGTTGTCGGCGCTGGCGTATCGCAGCTCATCTGCTGGCGGGACGACGCCGCTGGGCATGGCCACCGTCCGGACGGCCCCCCGTTAGCTGTGTCGTCCGGTCGCGCACATCGACACCCATACCTCAGGCGCCGATGACCGTCCTACCATGCCGGATGACTTCCTGCTGCTCACCCCGGGCCCGGTGCCCCTGCAGCCACCGGTGACCGACGCGATGACCGAGCCGATGGTCTCGCACCGGTCGGCGTCGTTCGCCGAGACGGTCGCCACACTGACCGCCGACCTCGAGTGGATCTTCACCCACTCGACGCTCGATGGGTACGACACGACACCGCCGGACGGTGGCACCGCCCTCGTGCTGAACGGGACGGCCACCCTCGGCATGGAGGCGGCCGTCTCGAACCTCGTCGGCCCCGGCGACCGTGTGGTCGCGCTGGTCAACGGCAAGTTCGGTGAGCGCTTCGCGCGCATCGCCGAGCGCTACGCGGCGGTCGAGCGCGTGGCAGTGCCCTGGGGGGCCGCGTTCGACATGGAGACGGTCGCCGCGGCGATCACGCCCGCGACGGACCTCGTCACCATGGTGCACAACGAGACCTCCACGGGGATCTTGAACCCCGCATCGGGGGTCGGCCGGCTGGCCGCCGAGGCCGACGCCCGCTTCGTGCTGGATGGGGTGACCTCGATCGGCGGTGATGTGGTCTGCATCGACGACTGGCACGTCGACATCGCGATCACCGACGCCCAGAAGGCGCTGGGCGCACCGCCGGGCATCAGCGCCGTCTACGTCACCGATGCGGTCACCGACGCGCTCGATGGCGCGCGCGGGCCGTTCTATGCGGACCTGCCGCGGCACCTGCAGAAGGCCGCCGCGGCGCAGTCGCCGTTCACGAGTGCGGTCCCGCTGTACCGCGCGTTCGCCGCGGCGACCGCCGCGATCCGCGAGGAGGGGATGGCGGCGCGCATCCACCGACACCGCCGGCAGGCGGCGGCGCTGCGCGCGGGGCTCGAGGCGATGGGCCTGCAGCTGTTCGCCGATGTCCGGGACGTCACCGTCTACTCGAACACCGTCACCGCCGCACGCCTCCCCCCGTCGCTGCGTGGGGATTCGTCCGCGGCCTTCTTCGATGCGGTCGCCGCGGCGGACGTGGCGATCGCCGGCGGCCAGGCACACCTGGGCGGGGAGATCTTCCGCATCTCCAACATGGGCGACCACCCACCGGCGGCGATCGAGCGCGGGCTGGCGGCGGTCGCCGATGCGCTGACGACCGCGGGGGTCAACGCGGATGCGGACGCGGCGGTCACCGCGGCGCGTGCGGTCCTGCGTCCGTAACCGTTGGTTATAAGCCGCCGACGGAATATGCATGGTACACATAATGCCCGAGGAGCGACAGAGCCCGTTCATCCACGCTGGCGATGCGGTCGACCCCCACACCGGGGCCGCAGCCGTGCCGCTGTATCAGACCTCCTCGTTCGTCTTCCCGGATGCGGCGACCGCCGCCGACCGGTACGCCCTGCAGGCGGATGGGGACATCTACACACGGATCTCCAACCCGACGGTCCGTGCCCTCGAGCAGCGGCTCGCCGCGATCAGCGGTGCCCCCGCCGCGGTCGCGACCGCGTCGGGGATGGCGGCGTTCGACGCGATCGTCTCGACGCTGTGTACCGTCGGTGACACGGTCGTCGCAGGCGAGCAGCTGTACGGTGGCACCCTCACCCATCTGCGGACCGTCGCCGGCGACCGCGGCATCGACCTGGTCCTCGTCGATGACGGCGACCCCGATGCGGTCGCCGCCGCGCTCACCGACGACGTGGCGTTCCTGCACGTCGAGACGATCACCAACCCCTCACTGCACGTCGCGGACCTGCCCGCGCTCGCGGACGTGGCACATGCGCACGACGTGCCGCTGGTCGTCGACAACACGTTCGCGACGCCGGCGGTGTGTCGTCCCGTCGACCACGGCGCCGACGTGGTGTGGGAGTCGACGACGAAGTGGATCCACGGGGCGGGCACCACCATCGGCGGCGTGCTCATCGACGGTGGCAGCTTCGACTGGTCGGCGTACCCCACGGTGTCCGACGGGCGCGTCGACCACACCACCGCATCGCCGGCGGCACCGCTGGCGGCGGCCGCACGCCATGAGGTGCTGCGGGCGACGGGGGCACTGCAGGCACCGTTCGACGCCTGGCAGACGCTGCAGGGGGTCGCGACGCTCGACGTGCGCATGCAGCAGCAGTGCGACACCGCCGCGGCGGTCGCGGCGTTCCTCGACGAGCATCCCGCCGTCGCGTGGGTGCGGTACCCCGGCCTCGCCGATGACCCTGCCCACGCGGTGGCGGGGCGCGTCTGCACCGCCGCGGCACCCGTGCGGTACGGCGCGATGATCAGCTTCGGTGTCACGGGCGGCCGCGAGGCGGCGCGTCGTGTCTGTGAGTCGACGGAGATGATCCGGTTCCTCGCCAACGTGGGGGATGTGGCCTCGCTGATCATCCACCCCGCGACGACGACGCATGCGGCGCTGGATGCAGACGCGCAGGCCGCGGCGGGCGTGCGCCCCGAGCAGCTGCGGCTGTCGGTGGGCCTCGAGGGTGCCGATGCGATCTGTGCGGACCTCGACGCCGCGCTGGCGGAGGCCGACGCGTGAGCGCCGAACAGACCGCGGAGGTCGTCCTCGAGGAGTTCACGTTCGCGACCGGCGAGACGCTGACGGACGTGCCGCTGGCGGTCGCGACCTACGGCGAGTACACCGGCGACAACGCCGTGCTGGTGTGCCACGCGCTGACGGGCTCACACCGCGTGGCGGGCCCCTCCACCGACGCCCGTGGGCAGGCCCACGGTTGGTGGCGCGACATCGTCGGCCCGGGGCGGCCGATCGACACGACCGAGCACTACGTGATCTGCGTGAACAACCTCGGCTCGTGCTACGGGTCGGCGGGGCCGACGACGCCGGCGGCCGACGGCCGCCCGTACGGCCCACGCTTCCCGACGGTCACCGTCGGTGACTGGACGCGGGCGCAGGCGGCGGTGTGCGACCACCTCGGGGTCGACCGGCTCGCGGCGGTCATCGGCGGGAGCGTCGGCGGGATGAACGTGCTCGAGTGGACCCGGCGCTTCCCCGACCGCCTCGACCGTGCGGTCGCGATCGCCGCGGCGGCCCGGCTGGACGCGCAGGTGCTCGCGGTGGGGGCGATCGCCCGGCGGGCGATCCTGACCGACCCCGACTTCCAGGGCGGTGCGTACTACGACAGCGACCGCGCGCCGACGGCGGGGCTCGCGCTCGCGCGGCAGCTGGGGCATCTGCTGTACCTCTCGAAGTCATCGATGCAGCGGAAGTTCGGTCGCCGGCCCGCCCGCGTGGGCACCGCGGCACCGCATGCGGGGGTCGACCCCACCGCGACGGCGGGACCGTACCGCGATGTGGAGTCGTACCTGACGTACCAGGCCGACCGGTTCATCGACCGCTTCGATGCGAACGCGTACCTGTACCTCACGCGGGCGATGGAGGAGTTCGACCTCGCCGCCGACGCGGCCGACCTCGCGGACGCCGTCGCCGCGTACGACGGTGAGCTGCTGCTGCTGTCGTTCACCGGTGACTGGCACTTCACCCCCGAGCAGTCCGCCCAGCTCGCGGCGGCGTACCGTGCCGGTGGGACGGCCACGGTCCACCACGTCGTCGACAGCTCGCACGGGCACGACGCGTTCCTCGTCGAGCCCGACAAGGTGGGCCCGCCGATCGCGGCCTTCCTCGCCGACGGCACCGCGGCGGTCG
>Ga0209923_1000022_pt1 | contig 66308 bp, 70 predicted proteins | sample SalPon1_A_H2O_MG_FD_185696 | JGI IMG/M metagenome (GOLD analysis project Ga0209923, IMG submission 185696) | Salt pond water microbial communities from South San Francisco under conditions of wetland restoration - Salt Pond MetaG R1_A_H2O_MG... | ecosystem: Environmental > Aquatic > Non-marine... | reverse complement strand
CGATGATGATGCGAAGCAGCTGATCGTCTCGGGGTTCATCGAGCCGATCACCGAGGAGCTGCCGATCGAGTACGCCGTCGAGCTCAACCGCCTCGTCGAGCTCGAGATGGAAGGGAGTCTGGGGTGATCAGGGCGGGCCGAGGTCCGTCCCATCGAGCAGATACATCCGTACCGCACCCTCCTCGAGCACGCGTGGGAGGTACGGACTCAGCAGCTGGTCGGTCCGGTCGGACAGCCACGTTGAGCCCGAGCGGCGATTGAACGCAGGGAAGAGGACGAACCGGGTGGTCCCGTCGGGCTCACCCCCGTCGGTGAGTGCGGCCCGGTCGACGGTGGCGCGGAGCCACGCCCGTGAGCGGATGGTGCCACCGACGCTATCGGGGAGGCGTACCGCTGGATGCTCGTGAGCGGCGCAGATGAGCGGTTGTGCCACCACTGAGGCGTGCGGCCAGGTGTGGCCGTGACAGAAGCCCACGCCGTCGATGACGGTCCCTTCCGGGGGGGCGACGGTGATCGAGGCACGCACATCCGGATCGATCGCTGCGGTGTCCGCCAGCCACGCAGAGAGGTCGCCATCGTGGTTCCCGGGGGTGATCGTCACCGGCCAGTGTGTTGCGAGTGCGGTCAGAAGCCGCACCAGCTCGGTGCTCTCCGCACCGCGGGGTGCCGCGATGCTGTGACCGACGTCACCGAGCAACACGACCCCGTCTGGGTCGGCGTTGCGGCAGTATCCAAGTAACCGGTAGCGCCGTGCTGCGGCGGCTGAGGGCAGCTCCACCCCCCGCTCATAGCGGAGGGCAGCCTCGATACCTGCATGGATGTCGGCGACGACGATGAGCCGCATCGCCCGCGTCGTCACGAGCGCAGCAGGCTCACCCTGGATCGGCTGGATCTGCGGAGACGCCACCTCAGATGGCGGTGAGGCGCCCCTCGGCCGGTTCGTAGCACCGGCCACCCATGAGCGCCTCCTCGATCGCTGCCTCCACGGCAGCGTGGTCCAGATCCGCCTCGTTGACGACCTGTTCGACCACCGCCGTGGTCGGGGCACCATCCCCATCATCCAATGCGTTCATGGCGGCGACCACGAGCTCGACGGGCTCGTCCCCCGCCGATGCGGATGCCCGCTCCTCCGGTTCGTCCCCCGCCGATGCGGATGCCTGCTCCTCCGGTTCGTCCCCCGCCGATGCGGATGCCTGCTCCTCCGGTTCGTCCCCCGCCGATGCGGATGCCTGCCCCTCCGGCTCGTCCCCCGCCGATGCGGATGCCTGCTCCTCCGACGTATCGGCCTCGAGCTCCGCACCCGTCGTGAAGTCCGTATCGAACTCCTCCTCGAGCTCTGCACGCATCTCCTCACCGAGCTCGAACGTTCCAAGCTGCTCGACCTCCGCCTCGATGGTCGACGGATCGGGGCTGTCGTCCTCGGCCGCCGGGTTGGCGGGCTCCGAGGGGGTGGACGGATCTGAGGCACCGGCGGCTGCAGGCTCCGCGTCAGATGGGTGCGTCTCCGGAGATGGGTCCGGGGTGTCACCGGCGGTGCTCTCCGCAGCAGCCGGTGGATCGGGGGGTGCTGATTCGACCGCCCCCGTCTCAGCCGGGGGGCCATCGGTCGAGGCGGATGGGACCGGCTCCTCCCCATCCATCGCCTCCTCCTCGCCCGCTGAAGCGGCAGGCGGCTCCATGGTGCCTTCCTCGGCATCCGCGGTCGCTCCGGCGTCCGGCGGCTGCGGGTCGGGTGCGTCTGGATCGGGCGCCGCCACCCCGCCGGTGGCCTGCGGCCCTGCTGCGACCGCCTCGATCGTCGCCAGGACCGCCTCGACATCCACCGGAGACCGCGCCGCAGAGGGGACATCCCCGAGTCCTGCCGCATCGGCGCCGATCGCCAGTGAGACGTCCGAGACCGCGTCGCGGTCCCCCGTGACGACCTCCAGCGCCTCCACCGCCAGCACGCGGAGCTGCTCGAGGAAGCCCAGACCCGGTTGATACCGCTGGAGGGCAGCGACCGCACCGAGCACCTGGTCATCGATGCCATCGGCGCTCGCGAGCGCCGCCAGCTCCACGGTGGGGGGCGCTGCGGCCATGAGCGCGGCCACCAGATCCACCCGTCGGAGGGTCGCCATGGCCGTATCCACGATCCACTGCTCCTGTGTCGGCGCGTCGACGACCGTGACCGCCTCCGGGCGGACCGACGTGTACACCGCATCGCCGTCATCGGGTTGATACGTGCGCGCCTTGCCCGTGAGCGCGAGCATCGAACCCACCGTCGCCTGGTCCAACTGGGCCGCAGCCGTTGGCTGGTACTGCCCCGCGTAGGTCACCACCGCCCCGGTGGGGTCGGCGATCCGCGCGCGGATCATCTCCCCGGCGGACACATCGGTCTGTTCGGTCAGCACGCCCACGGCGAAGACACGGTTCATCCAGGCCCCGCCTGGAGAGATGACGTAGGTCGGCGCCCGCTCACCCGCACCCACGCGGATGCTCTCATCGGCGAGACGGAACTCAGCGGCGAAGACCCGTCGGGCGATCTCCCGGCGTTGGACCCCCGCGCTCATGTGCCGACCTCCGCCAGCAGCGCCGCCGCCCGGTCGACAGCATCGTCGGGATCCCGCTGCATCGAGCGCACATTGCAGGTCGCACCGTACTCATCCACGGAGATGTCCCCCCGCACCGCCATCCGATGGCCTGTGATCGCCTGGTCGATCTCGGTGGAGACGACACCCCGGTCCATCGCATCACGGGCCGCCGACAGCGCGTCCTCGAGGTCTGCACCGTACAGCGTGGCGGTGAGCTCGGTGCCGAAGATCGCAGTCATCGCCCCCGTCCCATCATCGATGATCGCCTTCACGCGGAGGTCATCCACACCATCGACCGCCCCATGGGCACGGCACTGCTCGTTCTGCACGAGCCGACCGCACTCCGGACAGCGCTCGATGAGCCCCGATCCATCACGCACCTCGAGGACGTTGCCCACGGTCTCGACATCGAAGCGACCCCCGGCGGCGAGCGCCCCACCGATGGTGACCGTCTCTGCGTCCGTCCGGACGGACACCTCATCGATCGGCGTGACCGAGCTGAACTCCGAGAGGCTGACCTGTGGCACCCCACGGAACTCGCGGATGGAGACCTCCTCCATCCGCACCGAAGCGCCCTCCGCCAGCGTGTCACGGTGCGCCCAGTCGGTCACCGGCGCCCGACCGGATGCGTCACCGACGACCCCGCTCCAGATCGTCGTCGGCCCCGACCGCCCGTCGATGTCCCGCGCCTCCAGGTCGGTGACCCGCACCTCGACGGTGAGCCCCCGGTCACCCGGACGGATCTCCGCGATCGGCACGGCGTCCAACGGCTCGACGGACACGCGGTCATCGTCGACCTTCGTCACCTGCTCGGGCCCGTTGATGTTCAGCTCCGCCCGACCGTTCCACTCCCGCACAGACGCCCCATCGACGGCGATGACGTCCCCGATGGCGAAGCCACAGTCAGCCCACGCGGTGTAGGTGACCGACCCGCTCTCGTCTGCGAGCAGCCCCTCGCGCAGGACGGTCTCATCCCCGCCAGACCGGATGCGCCGACGCCCCAGCGTCTGCACCCGACCCACCACGCTCACCCGGTCGTCATCGACGCTGATGCCACCGATGGGCCGCTCGACGGCCGGCCCACCACCGCCACCGTCGGCCCCTCGGGCCCGGCGGATGCTCTGCTTCGCCTCCTCCAGGGGCACGTGGTACTGCAGCAGTCCCTCGAGCTCCGCCAGCACCTCCTCTGTGTCCTCGCCGAGGGAGGAGGCGAGTGCCTCGGCGTGTTCGCGTAGTTCCATCGCTTCTGCTACGACGAGCGGGCGTAAAAAGTGTTCTCGGCAACACAACACACTTAGCCACAGGTCGAGCTATCGCACGCATGCAGCGTCAGCTCACCGGGCGCTTGGAGTACTCATGGGTGCTCATCGGCCTCGGACTGCTGATGCTCGTCGGCTACGTGGTGTACACGTTCATCGGGACGGTCGTCTTCGGACTGTTCCTGTACTATGCGACCCGGCCGGTGTACCGCCGGCTCCGGCGGGTGATCCGCCCGAGCGGCCTCGCGGCGGCGGTGGCGTTGCTGGCGCTGGCGCTGCCGGCGCTGGTGATCGTCGCCTGGGCGATCGCACTGGTGGTCTCGGAGGCCAATCGGGTGTTCGCCGACGGTGACTCGCTCGCCGCGGTGCTCCCGCCGGACCTCGTCGCGTTCGTGACGACCGGCCTCCCCGGGACGGTCACCAGCCTGCGGTGGGACCAGCTGACGACCGCCGACCTGCAGACGCTCGTCGACTCCGCTGCCTCCGTCGGGGAGATCCTCACCACCGTCGGGGTGGGGCTGGTGCATCTGTTCATCATGATCGCCCTTGCGTACTACCTGCTGCGCGACGGCACGCGACTGAGCCGCTGGGTCCGCTTCCGGTTCGGGGACAACCGCGGCGTCCTGGACGCGGTGATGGATGCGATCGACACCGACCTCCACTCCATCTTCTTCGGCAACATCCTCAACGCGGTGATCACGGGCACGATCGGGGTCTTCGCCTACTCGCTGCTGAACACCATCGCCACGCCGACCGTGGCGATCCCCGCCGCGGCGCTGGTGGGGCTGCTGGCGGGTGTGGCGAGCCTGATCCCCATCGTGGGGATGAAGCTGGTGTACCTGCCGGTGGCGGCGTACCTCATCGCACAGGCGGCTCTGGCGGACCCCGGTGGACTCTGGTTCCCGGTGGCGTTCATCCTGGTCTCGTTCGTGATCGTCGACACGATCCCCGACATCGTCCTCCGCCCGTACGTCTCGGGGCGGACCCTGCATGTGGGGGCCGTGATGCTGGCGTACACCCTGGGTCCGCTGCTGTTCGGCTGGTATGGGCTGTTCCTGATGCCGATCCTGCTGGTGCTCGTGGTGAACTTCGGCCGACATGTGCTGCCCGCGCTCGTCCATCGGGAGATGGTCCGGCCCTATGGGGTCGATCCCGGCGCGACCGGCCGACCCGTGGACACGGACCTGACGAGCCCGGGGCTGCGGGTCACCGATGAGCCGCCGCGTGACTCATGAGTGGGGGATCCCGCCGTACTCCAGCTCGAGGTACTGCCCCTCCCACTGCTTGCGCGCATCGATCTCACGGCGCCCACGGCGGGTGAGGACGTAGACGTTCGTCCGCCGGTCGAGTTCGCCCTTGTCCACGAGCCCCTTCTCCACGAGAGTGTCGAGGTTCGGGTACAGCCGACCATGATGGATCTCCTTCTCGTAGTAGCGCTCCAGCTCCTCTTTGACCGCCAGGCCGTGAGGCTTCTCCAGGCCTGCGATGACGTACAGGAGGTCCCGTTGGAAGCTTGTCAGATCGTACATCCTGTCTCCGTCAGAGAGATATCGGCGGATTGAATTAAACTGTTCGAATGCGGACGAGACGGACGTCTCTGGCGATGAGCGGTCCGTTCGAACGTATCATACTGATGAGACGTATGCACGGTTTGCTCATCCCTTCACGTTGCAGACCGGGCGCATCCGCGCGACCGCCGTCGCGATCCCCACCGCATCCGAGGCGGCGACGACCGCATCAACGTCCTTGTACACCGCTGGTGCCTCCTCGGCGATCGTCGCGTCGGTGGTCGCGGCGATGTGAACCCCCTCGTCGGCCTGCAGACGCGAGCGGAGTGCGGCCCCGTCGAAGCGCTCGCGGGCGGCCGTCCGCGACATGCGGCGACCCGCCCCGTGTGCCGTCGATCCGAACGACAGGTGCATCGACGCCGGCCCACCGACGAGGACGTATGAGGCGGTCCCCATCGACCCCGGCAGCAGCACGGGCTGCCCCACCGCCCGGTACGGTTCGGGGACGGCGGGATGACCCGCCGGGAACGCCCGGGTGGCCCCCTTGCGATGGACCATCAGCGGGGTCGGTGCGGTGGTGTCATCGGCGGGAACGAGCCGCATGCCCGCCGCATCGACGCGGACGGTGTGCTCCTCGACCTTGGCGATGTTGTGCGCCACATCGTACACCAGCTCCATGCCCAACTGCTGCCAGGGCTCGTCGAACACCCGCGCGAAGACCCGCCGGACCTGATAGGTGAGCAGCTGGCGGTTCACCCATGCGTAGTTCACCGCAGCGGCCATCGCCGCATGGTAGGACCGGCCGATCGGCGATGCCGCGGGCACCGCTGCCAGGTTCCCATCGGCGACCGCATCTGGGGCGGTCTCGATCGCATCCAGGTAGTCCTGACACACCTGATGGCCCAGCCCACGTGAACCGCAGTGGATCATGACGACGACCTGCTCGGCGTCGAGGCCGAAGCGCTCGGCGACGGCCTCATCGAACACCTCATCGACGACCTGGACCTCGAGGAAGTGGTTGCCCGAGCCCAGCGATCCCACCTGGGAGCCCCCCCGGTCCTTCGCTGCCGCGCTCACCGCGGTGGCATCCGCCGCCGGATGCGATCCCCCATCCTCGCAGTGCTCCTGGTCGGCGGGGGTGGCGTAGCCCGCCTCCACCGCCCATGTGATGCCCGAGGTGAGGATCCTCTCGAGGGTGGGTGGGTCGACGCTCAGCACCCCGTCGCCGCCCATCCCCGCCGGGATGTTCGCCGCCAGCGCCTCCGTCAGCGCCGATGCCGACCCCGCGAGATCAGTTGCGGTGAGCTCCGTCCGCAGCAGCCGGACGCCGCAGTTGATGTCGTATCCGACGGCCCCCGGGGAGATGATTCCGTCCGCCAGCGGCGATGCGCCGACACCGCCGACGGGGAAGCCGTAGCCCTGGTGCCCATCGGGCAGGCAGACGACCGGCTCGACCATCCGGGGGAGGCCCGCCGCCGCGGTGAGCTGCTCGAGGGTGCGGTCAGCACCGAAGCTGTCGAGCGCAGCACCCGCTGCGATCAGACGCGCGGCCACTCCGTCCGCATCGGCGGCGATCGCCCACACGCCAGGCGCCTCCTCGGTGAGGGTGGTCTCACCGACACGGTGCTGGGCTGGGCCACTCATATCCACCGCAGACACCACAGGGGCAAAACCCCGGCGTCTGTGGGTGAGGCAATGGGTTATTGTGCTGCACCTGGCAGGCTACAGGCATGACAGTGTACGATCGGCTGTACGAGGTGTACGCGCGCCCCGACAGCAGGCAGATCCGAGAGCTGCAGGTCCTCGTCGACCTCTTTCCCCCGCTGGATTCACCCATCGCACTGGGCTACTGGGAGGATGCCCGGGACCGGCTGTTCGGCCACATCCAGGAGATCACCCGGGAGACCGGCGAGCCATGGATCGCAGACATCCTCGCCAAGGCGACCCGGGAGGAGGCGTTCACCGCCGCAGACCTCGCCGCACGCCACGGGCGGCCCATCGATACCCTGGTGCTGGATGTCGATGAGACGCTGCGGTCCGCCGGGACGACGGACAACGAGATCCCCCGGGAGACGCTGTATCACCTCACGGAGCTGCATGAGCAGGGCGTCCCCATCATCATCTGCACCGGACAGACCCTCGAGAACGTGAAGGGGTTCGCGATCCAGGGCCTCGGGACGGCGATCGCACACTCGGAGACGTTCTCGATCGTCTACGAGTCCGGGACGGGCGTGTTTTCGCCGGGGCACGGGTCGGCGACGAAGCGGCTGCTGTATGAGGAACTGGAGCCGCCGATCCCCGCGATCTTCACAGCGGTGCGCAGCCGCATCCTCACGGAGGCGCCCGCGGCGATCGCCGAGCAGATGCATCTGCAGGGCAATGAGTTCAACGTCACGCTCAAGCCGAACTTCGATGTGGGCACGAGCCCCGCCGCGGAGGTCGTCATCGACGGCATGCACCATCTGATGGAGACGGTGGGGGCGGCACTCGCAGAGCAGCTGGATGGACCACACGAGACCACTGCGACCGTCGCGGCGGTCAAGCGATGGTTCGCAGAGCGCGACAGCGAGATCGCAGCGGTCCTCGAGGCACGCGATGAGACCGTCCCCGAGGTGCCCATCGAGGGGGAGCTGGAGTCGGTCCTCCAGCGGCTGGACATCGCCATCTACCCCGCCGATGCTGCAGAGCTCAGCTCATTGGACCTGAACAAGGCTCATGGGGTGCAAGCGGCACTTGAGATCCTGGAGATCCCCGACCCCTTCCTGCTGGTGATGGGTGACAGCAAGTCGGACCTCCGGGTGATGCAGTGGGTCGATGAGACCGGTGCGGGGATCGCTGCGGCCCCACGACACGCCTCCGCGGCCGTGCTCGACCACGTCTACAGCACCGATGCGCTCGTGTTCCAGCCGGGTGATGCGGCCTCCATCCTCCGGACGGTCGACGCGCTGAGACGGCTGATCGCAGCCGACCAGGTGCCCGGTGAGCTCCGCGCCGATGGGGGGGTGTGCTGATGCCCGTGGACTACCGTGAGCTGCACGACCCCAACGCGGAGTACACCATGCGTGACCTCTCGACGGAGGCGATGCAGCTGCGGGCCAAGCGGGGGGGTGGCCGGGATGTGACGATCACCGATGTCCAGACCACCATGGTCGATGGGACGTTCCCGTGGACGCTGGTGCGGGTGTACACGGATGCGGGGATCGTCGGCACGGGTGAGGCGTACTGGGGCGCGGGCGTGCCCGAGCTCATCGAGCGGATGGTGCCGATGCTCATCGGCGAGAACCCGCTCGACATCGACCGCCTCTACCGGCACCTCATCCAGCGGATGTCGGGGGAGGGGTCGATCGAGGGGGTGACCGTCACCGCCATCAGCGGCATCGAGATCGCCCTGCACGACCTGGTGGGGCGGATCCTCGACGTGCCGGTCTACCAGCTGCTCGGGGGGAAGTACCGCGATGCGGTGCGCGTCTACAACGACTGTCACACCACCGATGAGGCGGACCCTGACGCGTGCGCACGTGAGGCCACGCGTGTGGTCGATGAGCTCGGGTACGACGCGATCAAGTTCGACCTCGACGTCCCCTCGGGCACCCCCGCAGACCGCGCGAACCGGCACCTCTCGCCGCAGGCGATCGAGCACAAGCGGGCGATCGTCGCGGCGGTGACCGATGCGGTCGGCGACCGGGCCGACGTCGCCTTCGACTGCCACTGGAGCTACACACGGAGTGCGGCGACGCAGCTGCTGCGTGCGCTCGCGCCGTATCCGGTGTGGTGGATCGAAGACCCGATCCCCCCGGAGAACACCGACGCACAGGCGCAGGTCACCGCCGCGAGTGCGGTGCCGATCGCCGCCGGGGAGAACCGCTACCGGGTCCGGGAACACGAGCGGCTGCTGCGCACGGGGGCGGTGGACATCATCGCGCCGGACCTCCCCAAGGTGGGTGGACTGCGGGAGACCCGGCGGATCGCCGATGTGGCGGACATGCACGCCACCCCGGTGGCGCTGCACAACGTGGCCTCACCTGTCGCGACGATGGCCGCGGTGCATCTGGGCGCTGCGATCCCGAACCTGCTCGCTGTCGAGTTCCACTCCTACCAGCTCGGGTGGTGGGCGGACCTCATCGGGGGCTCGGTGATCGATGGGGGTCAGATCCCCGTCCCCGAGGGGCCCGGGCTGGGGGTCACCCTCGATATGGACGTGGTCGACGCCCACCGTGTCCCGGGGTCAGTCCTCTTCGACGCCGCCTGACCGGCCGGCCGCGAGCAGCTGCTCCTGGGTGATCGCCAGCTCGCGCCGCCGCTCGACCGCCCCCTCCATGCCGTGTGTGGCGATGAGCGCATCGACGGCGGTCAGCGCAGCACGGCGCAACAGCGCCTGCAGCTCCGCACCCGTCGCCTCCGCAGTCGCCGCTGCGATCGCATCCAGGTCGACATCGGCCGCCAGCGGCATCCCCCGGGCGAGCACCCGCAGGATCTCCACCCGGTCCGCCGCAGTGGGGGGTCCCACCCGCTCCTGCAGCTCGAACCGACCCGGCCGCAGCAGGGCTGCATCGAGCGCATCCCGTCGGTTCGTCGCCCCGATCACCACGAGGCCGGGGTGGTCCGCGATGCGGTCGAGCTCGGTGACGAGCTGGGCGCGCACACGCCCACCCACCCCCGAGCTGCCCGCATCGGAGACGAGCGCATCCAGCTCATCGAAGAAGATGATCGTGGGGGCGGTCTGTCGTGCCTTCGTGAACACCTCCCGCAGCGCCTCCTCTGAGGCGCCCACGTACCGGTCCAGCAGCTCCGGGCCCGCGATCGGGATGAAGTTCACCCCGCTCTCGCCGGCGGCCGCACGCGCGAGCAGGGTCTTGCCCGTCCCCGGGGGGCCGTACAGCAGCACCCCGCTCGGTGGGCCCACCCCCGCGGCATCGAAGAGTGCACCCGCCTGCAGCGGCCAGGTGACCACCTCCGTCAGGCGCTGTTTGACCGAGCCGTACCCCCCGACGTCCGCGAAGGTCTCGGTGGGTTGCTCCGCCACGTACGCGCGCATCGCGGACGGGTCCACCTGCGCACGGGCGGCGGCGAAGTCCGCAGCGGTGACGGTGGGCGCGACATCCGCCGCGGCATCCAGCTGCCGCCGCAGCGCGGTCATCGCCGCCTCCGTCGTGAGTGCCCGCAGATCCGCACCCACGAACCCGTGGGTCTGTGCGGCGATCGCATCCAGGTCGACATCCTCACCCAGGGGCATCCGCTGGGTGTGCACCTCGAGGATCTCGCGCCGCCCCTGTGCGTTGGGGACACCGATCTCGATCTCGCGGTCGAAGCGTCCTCCCCGGCGCAGTGCGGGGTCGACCGCGTCCACGCGGTTGGTCGCCGCGAGGACCACCACCTCCCCACGCTCGACGAGCCCGTCCATCAGCGCGAGCAGCTGGCCGACGAGGCGGTTCTCGAGGTCACCACCATCCTCCCGGCTGCTCGCGATCGAGTCGATCTCATCGAAGAACAGCACCGTCGGCGCCTGCCGGGCGGCGGTCTCGAAGCGCTCACGCAGCTGCTGTTCGGACTCACCCTTGTACTTCGAGACGACCTCGGGGCCGTTGATGTGGATGAACGTCGCATCGGCCTCGTGCGCCACGGCCCGTGCGATGAGCGTCTTGCCGGTCCCCGGTGGCCCGTGCATCAGCACCCCCGCTGGCGGATCGATCCCGAGCTCGGCGAACATCGCGGGGTCGCGCAGGGGCAGCTCCACCAGCTCCCTGACGGCGGCCAGCTCGCGGTCGAGCCCCCCGATCGCATCGTACCCGACACCCCCGGCCGTCCCGATCGGGCCCGTCGTCGAGGGGCTGTCAAGCTGGAGGGTGGTCGCGGCGGTGATGATGACCGCACCGTCAGGCTCGGTGGCGGTGATCGTGAACGGGCGGTCGCTCACCCGCTCGAGGTGGATCTCCTCACCCAGGCGCACGGGGCGGTCCTCCAGCAGCCGCCCCAGCAGCGTGGCCGCGCGTTCGGGGTCGCCGAAGCGGACGTCCCCGGGTGGTTGGACGACCACGGAGGTGGCGCCCACGGCGGTGGTGGGGGTGACCGTGACCCTCTCACCCACGGCCGCGCCGGCGTTGACCTGCGTGTCCGCATCGATGGCGATCGTGCGGTCCGCGGCGTCCTCTGCGGCGGGCCACACCCGTGCGACAGCGGTCGCCTCCCCGGTGATCGCGACGAGGTCACCGCTGAGGACCCCCAGCGCCTCCTGTGCGTCCCGTGCGAGGCGTGCGACCCCCTGTCCGGTGTAGGTGCGGTCGGTCGCGGTGACCTCGAGCTCCACCGTCGTGCCCATACGCGCCCTGCGGTCGTCGGCGGCTTACCTCCTTCGCGCCGCAACTGGTTTGACCGCGGAGACCCTGGCGCCGGCATGGTGAGCCGCGTCGAACGGGACGGCACGACCTGGTTCCGATGTGATCAGTGCGGGATGCTCTTTCAGACCCATGAGGAGGCCACCGCACACGAGGCCACCTGCGATGCGGAGGAGCCCACCTACCTCCAGTGAGTCAGTCGGCGGCGGGCAGGAACTCGTAGGATGCCTCGCCCCAGTCGTCCTCGATGAACGCGAGGACACGGCCGGTGACCGCAGCGTGATCGACGGTGATCGCCACCCGGTCGCCTGCGGCGCCGGCGACGCTCACACCGGGGAAGACGGCCGTCTGCTCGCCCGGTGCGAGGATGACACGCCCCACCCCGGTCGAGCGGAAGATGTCGTCGTGGGTGGTGCGGTCGTTGAGGTAGACCATCACCCCCTCCGTCCCCGTGCGGTCGGTGACGAGGACGTGCGTCTCCTTGCCCGGTGGGCTCACCAGCTCCTCATGCTGCCGGCGGGGCACCCCGTGGTACAGCACCGACCGACCGTCGAGGTACCGCACCTCCACCCCGTGCTCGTGGAGCACCACCCGGAGGGTCTGGGGTGCGATCCGGCTGCGGTGTTCCATATCCACCCGGGGGCACTGCGCGACTAAAGCCGTGGGGTCCACACCGCTTTGTCCACCCGGACCCAGACGGGACCATGGAGCTGTTCAGCTACGACTCCCCGGTGGCTGAGACGCGGAGACCGCAGCGGGGCTTCGAGGCCGTCGAGGTGGGCATGCGCTTCGAGGCGCCGGCGCCGGCGACGGTGAGTGAGGCACAGATCATCGGCTTCGCCGAGCAGTTCGACCCCCAGCCACTGCACCTCGATCCGGGTGCGGCCCATCCGCTGTTCACACCGCCGATCGCCAGTGGGGCCCACCTGCTCGCGATCTGCCATCGGATGGCGGTGGACGCCTGCTTCGCGGAGCTCGGGCTGATCGGTGGGGTGGGCATCGACCGCCTCCGCTGGTACGCCCCCCTGGAGCCGGGGATGACCGTCGAGACGACGGTGGAGGTGACGAACCGTCGCCGGTCGGCCACCCGCGAGGGGCGAGGCTACGTGACGGTCGAGGTGACCGGCCGGACACAGGCCGACCCACCGGAGACGCTCATCGAGTACACCACGACGGGGGTCGTCGAGACCGACACCGCTTAGTCGATGCTCACGCGCGGGGGCGGTATGCAGGCGACCGCGAGTGCCGCAGGGGCAGGCACCATGCTCAACGCCTTCGCCACCCACCGAGGTGCGGCGTTCGCGATCGACCTCCGGACGACCGCACACGTCCAGCTGGAGGAGGCGGCACCGATCGAGGGCCAGATCCGTGACACCCCCGGGGGTGACACCCGCCTGATCGAGGCCTGCGTCCGGCGGACGCTCCACCGCGTCGGGATGGAGGGGTTCGGGGGCACCGTCGAGACGGAGGGGGCGCTGCCGATCGCGGCGGGGTTGAAGTCCTCCTCGGCGGCGGCGAACGCGACGGTGCTGGCGACGGCCGCGGCCGTGGAAGCCGAACTGTCTCCGCTGGAGGCGTGTCGCATCGGGGTGGCGGCCGCCCGTGAGGTGGGGGTGACCGTGACAGGCGCGTTCGATGATGCGGCCGCATCCATGCTGGGGGGGCTGGTGCTGACGGACAATGACCGTGATGAGGTGCTGCTGCAGGACGACCCGGACTGGGGTGTGCTGGTCTGGGTGCCCCCCGCACAGACGTACAGCGCCGATGCACCGTTGAAGCACGTGGGGGCGATCGTCCCGATGGCGGAGCTGGCCGAGGAGCTGATCCACGAGGGGCGCTACGCCGAGGCGATGGCGATCAACGGGCTCGCGTACACCGCGGCGTTGGGGTACGATCCCGAGCCGCTGCTGGAAGCGTTGGCGGCCGTCGAGGCGGCCTCGCTGTCGGGGTCGGGGCCGGCGATGATCGCGTGCGGTCGGGCAGATGCGCTGGATGCGCTCGGGGAGGTGTGGGGAGACCGACCAGGGCAGCTGCTGCGCACCCAGACGACCGACACCGGCGGGGCATGTCCATGAGCGAGATGCCGGAGGTCGATGAGCTGACACTCGCGGAGCTGCGCGCGGAGATCGCCGAGATCGACCACGAGCTGGTCGAGCTGATCGCTCGGCGGACGTACATCGCCGAGACGATCGCGTCGGTCAAGCAGCAGCAGGACCTCCCGACGACCGACCGCGACCAGGAGGGCCGCGTCACCACCCGAGCCGCGGAGCTGGCCGACCGGTTCCAGCTCGACCCGGAGGTGGTCCGACGGGTGTTCGAAGAGCTGATCGAGCTCAACAAGTCCTCCCAGCGCCGGCGACGCGACGACGACTGAGGGGCTCACCCCTCGAGGTGGTCGAACTCCTCGAGCAGCTGCGCGGTCGCGCGCTCGACGGCGGCGGTCGAGGCATGCTGTGGGCTGAAGCCGGAGGCGAGCAGCCGGTCGATCGCCAGCTGCATCTGTGGGACGTCTCCCTCCCAGCCCCGCCGTCCACCCGTGTACGTGTACGTCGGGTCGAGCCCCATCTGGCCGCTGACCACATCGGCGATCGCGGTCACCGACGTCGCATCCGCCGTGCCGAGATTGCAGATCCACAGCGGCTGGTCGACGGTCGCGATCTGATGCAGCATCGCCGCACAGCAGTCCTCCACGTGCAGGTAGGACTTGGTCTGGCTGCCATCACCGAGGATCTCCAGCCGGGTCGGGTCTGCGCGGAGCTTCTCGATGAAGTCAGGGATCACCGTCCCGCGCTGATGGGGACCCACCACGTTCGCGAATCGGAAGATCCACACGGGGATCTCCGCGGTCGATGCCAGCGCGGTGAGGATCGCCTCATCGGCCACCTTCGCCGCACCGTAGACGCTGATCGGCGCCAGTGGGGTGTGATCCTCGGGGGTGGGCCGGGGCGCCTCGCCGTAGACCGTCGATGAGGAGGTGAAGGCGATCCCTCCGACCCCGACGGCCGCCGCGCGTGCGGCCACGGTGTACGTCATGCGGGTGTTCGCCTCGAAGAGCGCCCGCGGGTCGGGGTGGTTCGTGGCCGTCAGCGCCGCAGCGTGGATCACGAGGTCGGTCGTCTCGGTGATGCCGGCCGCACAGACGGTGGGGTCGGCCACATCGCCCTCGATGAGTGTGCACCCCTCCGGCAGCACCGTGGGGTCCCCCTTCGAGAGGTCATCGATCACCCGGACCGTGTTGTCTGCGGCGAGCGCGTGCGCCAGCGCCGCCCCCACCAGCCCACAACCACCGGTGATCACGACCTCCCTGTCGGTGAGCTGCATGGTCGCCGCTGCAGCGGCCAGCGTACTGTGACTGTCGGTGCGCAGTCGAAAGACACCAGTAGCGGCGGGCATGAGCAGGAGGGGTGAGCGAGCAAGCAGCGGGGGCGGTGCGTGTCGTCCGGCTGAGCCATCGGCCAGGGCGGGATGACCGCATGACCACGCACGTCGCGCTGACCGCACGCGCGTTCGGGGCCCGGGGGGTGATCCTCCCCGACAGCGCGAGCCAGGCCGCACGGACGGCCCGGGACATCACCGACCGCTTCGGGGGACCGTTCACCGTCGAGCAGGTGGACGATCCTTGGGTCACGGTCCGCGAGCACCAGGGGCCGGTGGTCCATCTCACCATGTACGGTGAGCCGATCGAGGCGGTCATCGGACCGGTGCGGTCGGCGCTGGAGGATGCAGCGGGGCTGGTCCTCGTCGGCGGTGGGAAGGTGCCGGGGGCGGTGTACGACCGGGCGGACTGGAACGTGGCGGTGGGGAACCAACCGCACTCGGAGGTGGCGGCGCTGGCGGTGTGTCTGGACCGCCTGCAGGCGGGCAGCTGGGCGACACGTCGGTGGACCGGTGCGGACCAGCAGATCATCCCCCAGGCGTCGGGGAAGCGTGTCATCAGCGACGAGGCCACGGTCGAGTATCCGGAAGACTAATTCGCCCGAGTCATCGATGTTCGAGCGATGATTTACGAGCAGCTCCTCAACGACCCTGTCATCCAGAAGTATCTGCATGAGCTGGTGGGGCCGAGTGGGATGCCGGTCGCCGCAGCGCCCCCGGAGGGCGAGGTGACCGATGAGGAGCTCGCAGAGGAGCTGGGCCTCGAGCTCAACGATGTGCGGCGGGCGCTGTTCATCCTGTACGAGAACGACCTCGCGACGTATCGACGTGTGCGGGATGAGGACAGCGGCTGGCTGACGTACCTGTGGACCTTCCACTATGAGAACATCCCGGAGAACCTCCAGGAGGAGATGTTCCGGCTGCTGGGCGCGCTGGAGGAGCGCATCGCCTACGAGCAGACACACGAGTTCTATCTCTCCGCACCCGCGGGGATCCGCTTCGAGTTCTCGGATGCGATGGAGCTGGGCTTTCAGTGTCCGGAGACCGGCGCACCGTTGGAGCCGATGGAGAACGACCAGATGGTCGCGGCGATGGAGCAGCGGATCGAGGCGCTGCGTGCGGAGCTCAACGCGGATGTCGTCGACGCGGCGTGATGCTCCGGCTCGCACAGCAGTGCTACGTGCATGGGGATGCCCGCGGCCGGGCCCTGCAGGGGCTGCGAGCCATGCTGGAGGACCAGATCGGGGGGCTTGACGTGACGAGCGAGGTCGAGGTGGGCGCGGAGGAGTACGTGGATGTCGAGCTCACCGGTCCGGATGCGACGGTCGCCGAGGCGGTGGTCGCCGAGGCCTTCCCCACCGTGGCGGCCGACCCGGAGACGGCGACCGCGAGCGGCGCGGTGCTGCTGCGATGGGATGCGGCGGGCTGGACGGTGGGGCTGGGACCGGGTGTCGAGCGGACGCTGCCCGCAGACGAGCTGGGGTTGGGCCCCGGCGGGGGCCTGCAGCTGCGGGAGCGCTTCGGGGTCGTCCAGCACATGCCACTGGAGCTCTCGCTCGAGGGGACACCCACACTGGCAGATGCGACGCGGGACCTGCTGTACGGCTGGCGACGTGATGCGGCGGGCGGACGTGTCACCGTCAACAGCGTCACCCGTGGGCAGCTGCGGGCGACGATCAACCGGGCGGGGCTCGCCGATGCGATCGTCACAATCGAGCGGATCGGGCTGCTCGAGCAGTCGGTCCGCTGTGCGGAGGGCACCGACCCACCGGGGGTCGTCGCCGCGATCGGTCCGTACCTCCCCGCGGAGATGAAGTGCGTCATCCCCCGATGACCCGCAGGGGCCTCGCACTGCTGGTGCTGGTGCTGCTCGTCGGCCTGGGGGGCTGTCTGTCAGCCGGCGGACCGATCGAGGGGGAACGGCTCGATCGGGCCCCACCTGCCCCGTATGAGTGGTCCACCGATGCGGCGGTGCACGCGACCGTCCACGGAGATGACCGGGTACAGGTGGTCGTGACACCGGTCGACCGGGAACTCCGGCTGGCGTTCGATGACGAGGTCGCCGGCGAGCGGGCGGTGCCGATCGGGGCGGTGCGCGCACGGCAGGCCGATGGGACGGTCCTGACCGGGTCACAGCTGCGCGAGGCGGGTGCCACGATCGCGGAGACCCGCGAGGCAACGACGATCGAGGTCGCGACGGGGGCTGACATCACCGCGGTCGGGTTCACCATGGACAGCCGACGCAACCAGCTGCTGCTGCCCCCGGTGGCCACCGGTGCACATGTGGTGGTCCTGCCGGCGGGTCGCCAGGTTGAGCTGCCGATCCTCGGACAGATCCGTCCACGGCCGGATGCGGTGGCACAGACGGCCGATGGGCACACCGCGATCCGGTGGGACCAGCTGGAGGCCACACCCATCTCGGTCCGCTACTACCAGGACCGGGACCTCGTGCTCTTCGGGGGGGTGATCGCCATCGCCGGGGCGGTGTTGGTGGGTGGGCTGGTGTACTTCCGCCGTGAGGTGCTGCAGCTGCAGCGTCGCCGGGAGGGGGCCGATGAGGGGAGACGCCGCTGATGGCCGGAGATGACGGGGCCGTCCCCCGGCCGATGGCCGTCGAGCTCGTCAGTGTGGGGGATGAGCTGCTGACCGGCGAGGTGGTCAACACCAACGCCAGCTGGCTGGCGACCGAGCTGTACGCTCAGGGGGTGCAGACCCGACGTGTGGCGACGATCCCCGATGCGATCGATACGATCGCCGGGACGGTCCGCCGGGCCCGCTCACGGGCGGATGCGGTGCTGGTCACAGGCGGCATCGGTCCCACCCGGGATGACGTCACGATGGCGGGGGTGGCACGGGCCTGTGGAGTGGCCCTCGAGGAGCATGCTGGCGCAGAGCGGTGGCTCACCGAGGAGGGGGGCTACCGCGCCACCGACCTCGACCCCGACACCACCGCCCTGCCGGCAGGGGCGCGCTTCCTGCGGAACCCCGCAGGCGTCGCGCCGGGGGCGGTGATCGAGGGCATCTACGTCTTCCCGGGCGTGCCACGGGAGCTGAAGGCGATGTTCGAACTCGTCCGCGGGGAGTTCAGCGGTCCCGAACAGGCCACGATGACGGTCGAATGTGCAGAGCCCGAGAGCGCACTGTTGGACCGCCTCGCGTATGTGGATGACACCTATCCCGTGTCCGTGGGCTCGTATCCGGGCGACTCCGTCCGGGTGGTGATCCGCGGTCCCGACCCCACCGCGGTCGAGGATGCCGCCACATGGCTGCGCGAGCACGCCGAGCTGGTCGATCAGCGGAAGAGGTAGAACAGCCACACGAGCGTCATCGCCACCCCGACCAGCAGGATGACCCCGGCCATCTCGGTGATGGGGAACGGCTCCGCCCCGACTGCGAGCACGATCATGCGCGTCCGAGGGCCGGGGCTGGCTTACCTGCTGCGATTCACGACACCCGATAGCGGTCACCGACCCGCTGGATGAGCGCGTCGCGCTCGAGCGAGGCGAGGGCGGCGTCCAGGCGGCTGTCATCGGTCGGCTCGAGGTCACGATCGCGCAGCGCCGCCCGCAGTGCCGCAGCGGCCTGCGGACCCTCGGTGGCCAGGATGTTGACGATCTGCCCGCGGAGCTGGCGGCGGCTCCCCTCGAAGGTGGGCTGCGCGGGTGTCGCAGGCGTGCTGAAGTCCCCCGTCTGATAGGCGTGGCACCACCGCCGCAGCGGACAGGCGGCAGCGTCGCACCGTGGTGTGGGCGCACACGCCTGCGAGCCGAGCTCCATCACCGCATTGTTCCACGTCCGTGCGGCCCCTGCCGGCAGCAACCGGTCGGCCACCGCAGCATCGTCCCGGGCGGGGTCTGGGGGGCCCAGCCGGTGCAGCACCCGTCGGACGTTCGTATCGAGCACCGCCGTGGGCGCGTTGTAGGCGAACGCGGCGACCGCACTGGCGGTGTACGGGCCCACCCCCGGCAGCGACTGGAGCCTCCGGAGATCACGCGGCACCACCCCATCGAACTCCTCGATGATCCGCACTGCGGCCGCATGGAGGAACCGCGCGCGGCGGTTGTACCCCAGCGCATGGCTCGTCCAGAAGCGCACCACCGCGTCGGTGCTGCTCGCCGCGAGCTCCCCCACCGTAGGCCATCTGTGGAGGAACGCCTCATACGCAGGTTCGACCCGGTCGAGCTGGGTCTGCTGGCTCATCACCTCGCAGACCAAGATCGGGTACGGATCGGTCGTCTCCCGCCACGGGAACGCCCGGTGATGCTCCTCGTACCACGCGAGGAGCCCGTCGCGCATGGCCGCCAGGATGTCGGGGTCCGCCCAGGGTGGCTGCATCCTCAGCCTTGGCGCGGGCCGCAGATGGCTAAAGGGACCCGGCTGATGCGTCCACTTTTGCCGCCGCATCACGAACCGGCAGCATGGACGCAGCAGCCGTGAAAGCAGCCATCGAGCAGGGGATACCGGGGGCGTCCGCAGCGGTCAGCACCCCCCGGAACCCCGATCACGCCGCGGAGGACCCCCACTATGCTGCGGTCGTCATCGCCGAGGCGTTCGAGGGGCACTCGCTGGTGGAGCAGCACCGGATGGTGTACGACGCACTGGGTGAGGCGATGACCCGCGAGATCCACGCGATCGAGCTCAAGACGTACACCCCCGATGAGCACCGACACCAGCAGGCGCCCTGACTGCGACATCAGTGTGTTTTAGCGCGGGGTGAGCGAAGGGCGGCCATGAGCGAGCGCTACCGGACCGAACGCGACAGCCTCGGGGCCATGGAGGTGCCAGCAGAGGCGTACTGGGGGGCGCAGACGCAGCGGGCGGTCGAGAACTTCCCGATCTCGGGGATCACCTTCGGGCGGCGGTTCATCCGGGCGCTGGGGGTGGTGAAGCTGGCGGCGGTGCGGACCAACGTCGAGCTCGGGCTGGTCGACGCGACGGTCGGGGCGGCCATCGAGACCGCCGCGGAGGCCGTGATCGCCGGCGAGCTGGATGACCAGTTCGTCGTGGACGTGTTCCAGACGGGGTCGGGGACCTCCTCGAACATGAACGCCAACGAGGTGATCGCCAACCGGGCTGCGGAGGAGCTGGGTGAGAGCCGGGGCGAGCGGTCGGTCCATCCGAACGACCACGTCAACTACGGGCAGTCCTCCAACGATGTGGTCCCCACCGCGATGCACATCGCGGTGCGGGAGGCGGTGTGGGACGACGTCATCCCCGCCCTGCGTCATCTGCGCGACACCCTGCGGTCGCGGGCGGAGGAGTTCGACGGGGTCGTCAAGACCGGCAGGACGCACCTGCAGGATGCGACCCCCATCACCCTCGGGCAGGAGTTCACCGGCTACGCGACGCAGATCGCCCACGGGGTCGACCGCCTGGAGGCGACGGACCCCCGCCTCGCGGAGCTGGCACTCGGGGGCACAGCGGTGGGCACCGGCCTGAACACCCACCCGGAGTTCCCTCCGAGGACGGCCACCGCGATCTCGGCGATCACGGAGCTCGAGTTCACGCCCGCGGAGAGTCACTTCGAGGCGATGGCTGCACATGATGCGATGGCCGAGGTGCACGGGGCGCTCCGGACGGTCGCTGGGTCGCTGCACAAGATCGCGAACGACCTGCGGCTGCTGGCATCCGGCCCACGCAACGGGATGGGTGAGATCGACCAGCCGGAGAACCAGCCCGGCAGCTCGATCATGCCCGGCAAGATCAATCCGGTCGTCGCCGAGGCGGTCAACCAGGTCCATGCGGCGATCTTGGGCAACGATGTCACCGTCGCGACCGGTGCCGCCGGAGGGCAGCTGGAGCTGAATCTGTTCAAGCCGGTCATCGCACACCGGACACTGGAGTCCTGCGGGCTGCTGAGCCGGGGGGCGCAGGTCTTCGCCGACCGCTTCATCGCGCGGCTGGACGCCGACACCGACCAGATCGCCGCACAGGTCGAGCAGTCGATGGCGCTCGCGACCGCCCTCAACCCCTCGATCGGGTACGATGCCGCTGCGGCGGTGGCGAAGGAGGCGACCTCGACCGGCAGGAGCATCCGGGAGGTGGCGATCGCACAGGGGCATCTGACACCCGAGCAGGCCGACCTCGTGCTCGACCCACGGCGGATGACCGAACGGGGGATCCTGGGCGATGATGCCTGAGGGACCGGTGCGTCGCGCATGACACGCGAGCGCTACGAGCGGCTGGGCCTCGTCGCCGGCTTGGAGATCCACCAGCAGCTCGACACCGCGACGAAGCTGTTCTGCCGGTGCCCGACGAGCCTGCGCGAGCCAGCGGACGCGACCGATCGGTTCGTGCGGTACCTCCATCCGACGACGAGCGAGCTGGGGGAGGTCGATGCGGCGGCCCTCGAGGAGGCCCAGCGCGCCCAGCGCTTCGAGTACCTGACGTACGACTCGACGTGTCTGGTCGAGGCGGATGAGGAGCCACCCCATGCGCTGAACCCTGAGGCGCTGGCGATCGCGGTCCAGCTCGCACAGATGATGCAGATGGCGGTCGTCGACGTCGCTCCGGTGATGCGGAAGCTGGTGATCGATGGGTCGAACACCTCCGGCTTCCAGCGCACGGCCCTGATCGGCAAGGATGGACAGATCACCGTCGATGGAGCCGCGATCGGGATCGAGGACCTGCTGCTCGAGGAGGAGGCCGCACAGCGGGTCGACACCGAGGGGGAGGACGTCACCTACTCGCTCGATCGGTTGGGCATCCCCCTCGTCGAGATCGGGACCGCACCCGACATCAGGAGCCCCGAGCAGGCGCAGGCGGTCGCCGCGGAGATCGGGATGCTGCTGCGGTCGACCGGGGCGGTCAAGCGGGGCCTCGGCAGCATCCGCCAGGACGTGAACGTCTCGATCGCCGAGGGGGCGCGGGTGGAGATCAAGGGCGTCCAGCAGCTGCAGGAGATCGGTACGATCGTGCGTGCGGAGGTCGACCGGCAGGAGGCCCTGTTGGCGATCCGGGATGCGCTCACGCGCCGCGATGTCGAGATCGGCACCCCGGTGGACGTGACGCCGGTGCTGGGCGAGACCGATGCGGCGGTCGTCCGCGACGCACTCGAGGCGGGGGGGACGGTCCTGGGGGTCCGGCTGGGCGGCTTCGGTGGGCTGTTGGGCCGCACGCTGCAGCCCGAGCGGCGCCTCGGCAGCGAGCTCGCGGACCATGCGCGCAAGGCGGGGGCCGGTGGGCTGTTCCACTCGGATGAGCTGCCGGCGTACGGCATCGGTGCAGGGCTCGTGAGTGCGGTGGGAGAGACCCTCGGGGTGGGTGCGGATGATGCGTTCGTGCTGATCGCCGCCGACCGGTCGGTCGCGGAGGCGGCCATGGAGGCGGTGTGTGCCCGCGCCGCCACCGCCTGCGATGGCGTCCCCGAGGAGACGCGCGCGGCGATGGAGGCGGGGGGCTCACGCTACCTCCGCCCCCTGCCTGGTGCGGCCCGCATGTACCCCGAGACGGACGTGCCCCCGGTGTCGGTCGACCGCTCGGCCGTCGAGGTGCCGGAGCTGCTGCGCGATCGGATCGGCCGCTATGAGCGCGATCATGGGCTCTCGGCCGACCTCGCGCGCGGGGTGGCTGATGGCCGATGGCGTGAGAGCTTCGATGCGGTGGTCGCCGAGGGGGTCGACCCCACCCTCGCCGCCTCCACACTGACGGAGACGATGACCATGCTCCGGCGTGAGGGGGTGCCGGTGACGCGGCTGCAGGCGGAGGCTGTGCAGGACGTGCTCACCCGCTGCGATGCGGGTGCGCTCGCCAAGGAGGCGATCGCCCCGGTGCTGGAGGCGCTCGCAACCGACCCCGAGCGGTCTGTGGATGCGGCGGTCGAGGCCGCCGACGCGGGTGGGGTGGATGCGGCCGCGGTGGATGCGGTGGTCACGGCCGTCGTCGACGCGAACGCCGACCAGGTGCGGGCCGAGGGCATGAACGCCTTCAGCGCGCTCATGGGCGAGGCGATGGCGGAGCTGCGCGGACGTGCAGATGGGGAGGTCGTCAGCGAACGGTTGCGGGCGGCGATCGCTGCGCGGCAGGCTGACTAGTCCCGGATCGCGGTGATGCTGCGACGGACCACGCCGGTGAGCGTGGCGACCTCCCCGGCGGTGAGATGCGCCCGGCCGAGGACCCGGCGGAGCATCCGGCCGGACTTCGCCCGCTTGTGCGCCTTGGGTTCGACGAGCTCCAGCAGCTCCCGGAGGTAGCGGTACAGCTGCTCGGTGGCGGCGGGCTCTGCCAGTGTGGACACGGTTGCGTCGGTGTGCGCCGTCTCGCGGAGCAGGGGGCTCAGTGCGTACGCCAGCACGGTCACCGCCTGTCCGAGGTTCAACACGGGGTACGTGGGGTCCGCAGGGATCGTGCAGACCTCGTCCATCTGTGCCAGCTCCGCGTTCGTGAGCCCATCCCGTTCGCGGCCGAACACCAGCGCAACCTCACCCGCGACCGACCCGAGCGCATCGCGGACTCCGGTGGGTGTCGTCGGCGGGAAGCGGACATGGCTGTCATCCCCAGAGGTGACCGTGGCGGTGGTCCCGATGGTGTGGAACCGCTCGAGCACCGACTCGAAGCTGGCGGTCTGCGCGGCGGGCAGCACGTCATCCCGTGCCTGTCCTGCGAACGCCCGTGCCTCGCCCGTCGGCTCTGCGGTCGGCGGGTCGACGAGCACCAGCCCCGACAGCCCGAAGTTCTTGACCGCCCGGGCGGCGGTCCCGATGTTGCCGGGGGTCTGTGGCTCGACGAGCACCACCCAGAGACCGAGCGCCTCAGCCATCGGCATCCTGCCGGTCGGCGACCGTCCCCACCTCCCCGGTGCGGAGGTCGATCCGCCGGCGCTCATGGGCGAAGCGGGTGTTGAGCTCGTCTGTCAGCTCGGCGATGGACTTCGGCATCGGCACGGCGGCGGGGTCCTCCTCGACGTACTCCAGTCCGCGGTACTCCGCGGGGGCGCGATTGCCCGCGGCGACCCACCGGTGGAACGACGCCTGGAACGCCGCGGTCCCCGCGAGGTCTGCGCCACCAGCCTCCCGGTACCAGTGGATGAACGTCGGCTCATGGGGGTCACAGACGAGCACCTCCGCACCCGGTTCCCCGTAGACGATCGCCGCCGGCCGGCAGCGACCGATGTCCTCCGCCCCGATGGTGAGCTGACAGACATCGCACGGCTCGTCGATCAGCACGTTCAGGCGGAGGAGTCGCTCCCGGTCATCATCCGGCATCGACTCGAGTGGCCGGAACTCTCCGGTGTCGGTGAACACCGTCGACTCGTCGAAGCGCCACCCCCGGAGCCCGATCGAGATCTTGCTCATCGACCGGTGGTACTGCGGTGAGCGATATACGCATTGTGCGTCAGCTGAGACGGTCAGGTTATACCGGGACCCCCCAAGGGGTGGTATGCAGACGATCGACGTCGATGGGCTCCGCGTCGGCCCAGATGCCCCACCACGGATCATGGGGGTCCTGAACCTCTCCGCGGAGTCACCGTACGACCCATCGGTGTACACCGACGCGGCCGCTGCGGCCACGTACGTCGAGGAGGAGCTGATCGGCGAGGGGGCGGACATCGTGGATGTGGGGCTCGAGTCGGCGAACAAGCGCTTCGAGGTGCTGGATGCGGACGCGGAGCTCGACCAGCTCGCGGTGGCCCTGGAGCTGATCGACCGGGTGGACGCAGACGTGGTCTGGTCGATCGAGACCCGCTATCATGAGGTCGCCGAGGCCGCGCTCGATGGGGGGTTCTCCATGGTCAATGACATCTGTGGCTTCGCGGACCCCCAGATGCCCGTCGTGTGTGCCGAGCGTGATGCGGCGGTCTCGAAGATGGCCTCGCCGCCGGATCTCGAACGACCGGGTGCGCTCGAGAGCGTCGAGGCGCTCCATGCGGCGATCGAGCGCGAGGGACTGACCCCGAAGACGCTCGTCGACCCGGCGTTCGGGGGGTGGAGCACCGGCAAGACCACCGCCGTCGACCGCGAGACGTTCCGTCGCCTCGCGGAGTTCACCTCGTATGACCGACCACTGCTGGTGTCGATCAACCGGAAGAACTTCCTCCGGGAGATCGCCGACCGCCCGACGGAGGAGGCCCTGTCCGTCTCGCTGGCGGCGACCGCACTGGCCGTCGAGCGGGGGGCCAACGTGCTGCGGACCCACGACGTCGCAGAGACACGGGACGCCGCCCTCGTCGCAGCGAGCCTCACATGACCCGGATGCCGCGGCGCCTGTGTCTGCCGGCTGTGAGCCCTGTGTCATACGTTTGGACAAGAAAGCTTATACCAGCATATTCTGAACGTGGAGATGGAAACCGAAGGAGCATACGGGTAGGGGTACTTGATGCGACTTCGGTCTACACCGCCAATTCTTAGGGCCCGATGACCGAGCGACGCGACCGGCTGTACCAGCAGATCTGCACCGAGCTGGGGTACCCCCGTCGGGGTGACCGCCTGGCACGCGACCACCTCGCCCGGCGCATCGGTGCGGCCGCTCCGATGCCCGATCTCCGAGACGCGACCGTCATGATCTGTGGGGCGGGACCGAGTCTGACCGACGAGCTGGAGCGGCTGGACCGGGCGGATGCGATCGTGACCGCCTCGACAGCGACGGACGTCGTCATCTCGGCGGGGTATCCCATCGGTCTGATGGTGACCGACCTCGACAAGAACCCCGAGACCGCCGCCCGTCTGACCACCGAGGGGGTGCCCGTGGCGATCCACGCGCACGGCGACAACCTCGGGCTGCTGCGGCGGTGGCTCCCCCGGTGTGATCCCCGGTGGGTGGTCCCGACGACACAGGCCGAACCCGCGGGTGGGGTCATCAACCCCGGTGGGTTCACCGATGGGGACCGGGCGGCCTACCTCGCTGACAGCGCGGGGGCAGCCACCCTCGAGTTCGTCGGGTGGGATCTCGACGATCCGGCGGTCGACCCCGAGAAACGCCGCAAGCTGCGGTGGGCGGCCGTGGCGCTGTTGCTGCTGGGGGCAGAGCGTGGCGAGGAGTACGGATGGATCGATGCCACGGACCCCGCGGTCGCCACCCGGTGGGCACAGGTGCGATGATGGAGGCCAGCACATTCAGGGCCCCATCCGCCCCAGTACCGGTATGAACATCTTCTGGCACCGGCGGGATCTCCGCGCGACCGACAATGTGGGGCTGGCGGAGCTGGCCGCAGGGGGGGTCCTGCCGGTGTTCATCTTCGATCCGTCCGTGATGGCCCATGCGAGCCCACCGCGGATGGCATTCCTGCACGAGGCGGTGGCCGCACTGCGCAGGTGGTACCGCGACCGTGGCGGGGAGTTGGTGATCCGCCAGGGCGACCCCGCAGCGGTGCTGGTCTCGCTGGCAGAGGAGCGGGGGGCCACCACGGTGGGGTGGAACCGGGACTACTCGGGGCTCGCGCGCAGGCGGGACGCTGGGGTGCGCCGTGCGCTCGCGGACGCCGGGATCGAGCGGCACAGCGTCGATGATGCGGTGTTCCATCCCCCTGGGGAGATCATGACGAACCAGGGGGACCCGTATGCGGTGTACACCTACTTCTGGCGGAAGTGGCAGGACCGGGAGAAGCCCCAGCCGGTGCCAGCACCATCGGCGGCGCAGCTCCGTACAGGTGAGGGGGGCCAGCTGCCCACACTGGCAGAGTTGGGATTCGACGCCCCCATGGCGACGGTGCCTGATGCAGGGATGGGCCCTGCGGCGGCGCGACTCGAGAGCTTCTGCCAGGAGGCGATCTACCGGTATGAGCAGGACCGTGACTACCCCGCCCGAGGGGGCAGCTCCCGGCTGTCGGCCGACCTGAAGTACGGGACCGTGGGCATCCGCACCGTGTACGCGGCGACGCAGGACGCCCGTGCGGCGGCACCCGACGAGGCGGCGCGCGAGGCGGTCGATGCGTTCCAGTCTCAGCTGGCCTGGCGGGAGTTCTACACCCAGGTGCTGTTCTACCACCCGCACGTGGTCAGCGAGGACTACCGGACGTATGAGCACCCCATCGGATGGCGTGATGATGCGGAGGCACTCGCCGCGTGGAAGCGTGGGGAGACGGGCTACCCGATCGTGGATGCGGGGATGCGCCAGCTGCGTGCGGAGGCGTACATGCACAACCGTGTCCGGATGATCGTCGCCTCGTTCCTCACGAAGGACCTGCTGCTGGACTGGCGGGAGGGCTATGACCACTTCCGCGAGAAGCTGGTCGACCATGACACCGCCAACGACACGGGTGGGTGGCAGTGGGCAGCCTCGACGGGCACGGACGCGCAGCCGTACTTCCGGATCTTCAACCCGATGACCCAGGGGGAGCGGTACGATCCCGAGGCGGTGTACATCAAGCGGTACGTCCCCGAGCTGGCAGAGGCGACGCCCGCACAGATCCACGGGTGGCACGAGTTGGAGCCATCGGTCCGGTCGGAGGTCGCACCGGCGTATCCCGCACCCATCGTCGAGCACAGCCAGCGTCGAGAGGCGGCGCTCGCGATGTTCGAGGCGGCCCGCGGCGACGCGTGAGTGCCGCAGTATGAAGCCTTATTGGGACTTGCGACCAAGCGTTGATGGTGGTAGCTATGACATACGAACTCGACCCCTTACCGTACGCGTACGATGCACTGGAACCGCACATCTCCGAGCAGGTGCTGGAATGGCACCATGACACCCATCACCAGAGCTACGTGAACGGGTGGAACGGCGCTGAGGAGACGCTCGCGGAGAACCGATCTGCCGGCGACTTCGGCAGCTCGGCCGGTGCCATCCGTGCGGTGACGCACAACTCCTCAGGACACATCCTCCATGACCTGTTCTGGCAGAACATGTCACCGGAGGGTGGGGATGAACCGACGGGCGAGCTCGCCGACCGCATCGAGGCCGACTTCGGCTCGTATGCGGGGTGGAAGGGCGAGTTCGAGGCCGCTGGCGCCGCTGCGAGCGGCTGGGCCCTGTTGGTGTACGACAGCTTCTCACAGCAGCTCCGCAACGTGGTGGTCGACCGCCACGACCAGGGCGCGCTGTGGGGCGGTCACCCCATCCTGGCACTCGATGTCTGGGAGCACTCGTACTATCACGACTACGGACCGGACCGCGGCTCGTTCATGTCGCACTTCTTCGAGGTCGTCGACTGGAGCGAGCCCGCAGCCCGCTACGAGCAGGCCGTCGCACTGTTCGAGTAGACCAGACACACATCCTGCGATTTTTGCTCGGCCGCAGAGTGGAGCCGCCGGAGGACACAGGCTATTACCCACCGGCCCGCACGCCCGGTAGACCATGCAGGCGTACCTCGACCTCATCCGGGAGGTGCTGACGGAGGGCCGGTACAAGCCGAATCGGACCGGCGTGGACACGATCGCGAGCTTCTCGGCGCAGTACACGGTCGATCTCACCGCGGGGTTCCCGCTGCTGACGACGAAGGACCTCTCGGGCTTCCGGTGGAACTCACTGCTGCACGAGCTCATCTGGTACCTCTCGGGCGAGGAGCACATCCGCACCCTGCGTGAGCACACCGGCATCTGGGACGCCTGGGCCGATGACGCGGGACAGCTGGACACCGCCTACGGTCGGTTCTGGCGGCGGTACCCGCTGGCTGCGGAGACGCTCCCCGGCGAGAGCTGGGCCACCGCAGGTGACCGGTGGATCAACGATGATGGGACCTTCGACCAGATCCGGTACGTGCTCGACACCCTGCAGGCGGACCCGCACTCGCGACGGATGGTGGTCTCCGCCTGGCATCCGGCGAACGCGGCGGTGTCGACGCTCCCGCCATGTCACTACACGTTCGTCGTCAGCATCCAGGATGGTGCCCTGCATCTGCATCTGACACAGCGCTCGGGGGATGTCGCGCTGGGGATCCCGTTCAACATCGCCGCGTACGCACTGCTCGCGCAGGTGCTCGCACAGCGAAGTGGGTTCACACTGGGCAGCTTCGGGCACACGATCGTCGATGCGCACATCTACTGCGGGGAGGGCGGGCGGGGGGCGTGGTACGCCAGCCACCTCGATGAGCTGCACCGGCGGCTCGAGGCGGCGACGGACCCTGCGGGGATCCGGGCGGTCGCAGCCTGGGTGGACCAGACCGCACCGGCGGAGTCACGACCGGACTTCGACCACGTGCCGGGCCTGCTCGAGCAGCTCGCACGCACCCCCCGCGCACGCCCGCGGTTGCACATCGAGGACGTCCCGATCGATGACCTGCGCGTCGAGCACATCCAGCTCGAGGGGTACGACCCGGCCGGACCGCTCCGCTTCGCGGTGGCCGAGTGAGCGTGCAGATCGCACTCATCGCCGCGGTCGCAGCCAACGGGGTGATCGGACGCGAGGGGACGATGCCGTGGCACCTGCCCGCGGACCTCCGGCGGTTCAAGCAGGTCACCGTGGGGCATCCGGTGGTCATGGGCCGGCGGACGTTCGAGTCGATCGTGGATGCCCTCGGGGGGCCCCTGCCGGAGCGGACGAACATCATCCTCTCCAGGAGGCTGGAGGCCGCCCCGGCGGGCACACAGCTCGCGGGCTCGGTGGATGCGGCCATGCGGCTGGCGCGAGCGGACGCGCGCTCGCGCGGGGTGCAGACGGTGTTCATCATCGGCGGCGCGGCGGTCTACGAGCAGACGATCGATGCGGCCGACCGCGTGCTGCTGACGGAGCTGGAGCGGTCCGTCAGCGGCGACCGGCACTTCCCCGATCTCGACCCAGCGCAGTGGACGGAGGTCGAGCGGGAACAGCACGAGGGGTTCAGCTTCGTCGAGTACCGCCGCAAGCGGTGAGCGGTCGAGAGGCCCGGTGCAGGCTGCGACCCGTTCGGGGGAGCAGTGCCGCTGGGGGCGGTCCGTGGCGACCAGCTGACGATGAGACCCTCGCCCGCCCGCGCGACGAAACGTAATCGTTTACACCACGAATGTCCGACCGGTGGTAGGCTCCGTTGGTGTAGTCCGGCCAATCATATTGCCCTCTCACGGCAATGACCAGGGTTCAAATCCCTGACGGAGCATCTGTGCTCGTGTATCTGAGAGGCGTCGTGTGAGACTCGACCTCGACGGGCAGATCCTGGCGCTCGCGATCGCGCGGATGGTCGCGGCGCTCGCGAACTCCTTCCTCATCGTCGTCCTGCCGCTGTACCTCGGGAGCGTCTACGTGCAGCTGCCGGATGTGGTGGGTGCGACCCTGCAGGTGGGCCCGCTCGCCTTCGAGGTCACCACGGCCCTGCTGATCGGGGTGGTGCTGTCGGTCTTCGGGTTCCTCAACAGCTTCACCCAGCCGGTGACGGGCACCGTCTCCGACCGGACGGGGCGCCGCAAGGTGTTCCTGCTCGTGGGGCTGGCACTCGTCGCGGTGGGGAGTGCGGGGTACCTGGTGCTGCGTGAGTACTGGGCGATCGTGCTCATGCGGGCGCTGCAGGGGCTGGGGGCGGCGTTCTCGATCCCGGTGGCGGTGGCGCTGGTCAACGAGCTGTCGGCACCGGAGGTGCGCGGGCAGAACTTCGGGCTGTTCAACACCTTCCGGCTGGTCGGCTTCGGGGTGGGCCCCCTGCTGGCGGGGGCGGTGGTCGTCGGCGGCCCCTATCCCGTCGGCGGTGGCACGCTGACGGGCTTCGATGCGGCCTTCGGCGTCGCGATCGCCGGGGCGGCGATCAGCTTCGTGCTCGTGTGGATCTTGATCTCGGATCCCCCGACGCCCACCGCCTCGGTCGATCGTGGCCTCAGCATCCGCGTGCGCGATCCCACCGGCGGGATCGACCCCGTGTTCGCCCTCGGGATCGCCACGCTGATGATGGCGCTGTCGCTGGCGATCTATGCGCCCCTGGCGAACGAGGTGAACGCACGCCTGGGCCAGGGGACGGGCTACTTCTCGGTGCAGTTCGGGGCGACGGTGCTGGCCAACGTGCTGCTGCAGGTGCCGATCGGCCGCTGGAGCGACCGGGTGGGGCGTCGGCCGTTCCTCGTGTGGGGGCTGGTGCTGCTCGTGCCCGCGACCGTCGTGCAGGGGTACATCCTCTCATCGGCGTGGATGACCGTCGCACGGTTCATCCAGGGGATCGCCGTCGCCGCGGTGTTCGCCCCCGCGTTGGCGCTCGCGGGTGACCTCGCCGGCGAGGGGGAGTCGGGGTCGACGCTCTCGGTGCTGACGATGGGGTTCGGGCTGGGGATCGCCTTCGGCACGCTCCTGAGTGGCATCCTCGTCGGCTTCGGCTTCGCGGTCCCCTTCGTGATCGCCGCCGGGTTCGGGGTACTCGCGTTGGTGTTGGTCGTGCGGAGCATCGATGAGGATCCGGTGGACGCGGTCGCAGGTGCATGAGCAGCCCGGGGCGCGCTCGCGGCGGGGCAGACCAGAAATGATTAATCCGGATGTCGACCTAGCTTGGGTTGACCGCTCTTAGCTCAGTCTGGCAGAGCAGCCGACTGTAGATCGGCTTGTCCCCCGTTCAAATCGGGGAGAGCGGACTCGGTGGCCCACTCGGCGACAAGCAGACTCTTGATGCCGTTGGGTGAACCGTCGCGTGAGGATGAGCGTACGCGACGAGGTGTGGACGATCTACCACCAGACCCTCCCCGTGATGCTCATCGCGCTCCTCGGCGGCCTCATCGCAGGGGTGCTGCTGGAGGAGGTGCTCGTGGTGATCGAGCGACTGCCGGGCCTGCTGGTGATGGTCCCGGTGTTCCTCGCCACGCGCGGCAACGTGTATGCAGCACTCGGTGGGCGGATCGCCAGCGGCCTGCACCAGGGGCTGATCGCCCCGCGCTTCCGGGGGGACCCACGCCTCATCCAGGCGATCATCGCCTCGTTCATCAACGCCATCGCGGTCGCGGTCGTCATCGCCGTGATCAGTTGGAGCAGCCTGCTGGTGCTGGGGCGTCCTGTCGCATCGCTTTTCGAGCTGATCGCCATCATGCTGATCGCGAGCGTGCTGGCTGCGACCGTGCTGATCGTGGGGCTGCTGTCGATCATCTTCACGGGGTATCGGCGGGGGATCGACCCCGACAACCTCGTCGGACCGGTCGTCACCACCCTGGGTGACATCTTCGGGATGGTGTCCATCGTCGTCGCGGTGATGATCGTCGAGGGGATACCGCTGTGACCGCACCGATGGACGCGTCATGGCGGGCGACGGGGATCATCCGTCGCATGTTCCCGCTGCTGGTCGCCCTGTCGATCATCGTGCTCATCGCGGGCATCCGGCTCGAGCAGGCGGGCCCGTTCCTCCGCAGCTACGGGGTGCTCGCGGTGATGGTCCCCACCATGGTCGGCACAGGCGGCAACCTGGGTGCGGTGCTGTCGTCGCGGCTGTCGACGCGGTTCCACCTCGGGCTCTCCGTGGCGGACCCGACCGATCGGGGGCTGTGGAGCAACATCATCGCCGTGAGCCTGCTGGGGGTGACGATCTTCGCGGGGCTCGCGGTGGCCGTCTCCCTGCTCGATGGGGCCACAGGGGGCCAGCTCGGTTGGCGCTCCATCGCGATGATCACCGCCATCAGCGGGGCGGCGATCATCCTCATCGCGATCTGCTTCAGCTTCCTCGCGACGTACCTCGCCTTCCGGTTCGGGGTCGACCCCGATGACGTCACCATCCCTGTGGTGACGAATCTGGTGGACGTGCTGGGGATGGTCATCTTCCTCGCGACGGCCACGGTCGTCGTCGGGTAAGTCACGCTTTTGCAGCTGTGTCGACGATGGGAAGTATGCCAGAGATCATCGTGGTCGGCGGCGGTCCCGCTGGACTGAGTGCAGCACTGTTCACCGCGAAGAACGGGCTCGAGACCACCGTCTACGACACCGGAGAGACGTGGATGCACAAGGCACATCTGTTCAACTACCTGGGGGTGGGTTCGATCGACGGATCGGCGTTCATGCAGACGGCGCATCAGCAGGTGCGCGACTACGGTGTGGAGGTGGTCGAGACGGCCGTCGAGGACGTCGGTGTGACGGATGCGGGCATCACCGTCGAGACCGCTGATGACAGCAGGACCGCCGCTTACGTCGTGCTCGCGACCGGCGCAGACCGCAGCATGGCCGAGGCGCTCGGCTGCGCGATGACCGATGAGGACACCGTCGAGGTCGACCTCTCGATGGCCACGAGCGTCGATGGGGTGTACGCGACCGGCGCGATGGTCCGCGCACAGGAGTGGCAGGCCGTCATCGCCGCCGGGGATGGTGCGACAGCGGCGTTGGACATCCTCTCACACGAGGAGGGTGAGCACTTCCACGACTTCGACGTGCCGGCGACCGCGGGCGAGCTGTTCGAGACGTTGGTCGCCGACTGATCACTCCAGCTGCGTGCGCGTCTGGCCGTGTCGGTAGCGGAACATGGGTGCAAGGCCGATGAGCGCAGCAGGCGACACCAGTGGTGCGAGCGGGCCACCCAGGCGGACGGTGACCACATCCTCGATCCGCGTGCCCCCATCGACCGCCTCGAAGGTGTGCACATGCTGCCACTGGTCGAAGGGGCCCCCACGCATCACATCGATGAACCAGCACCGCTGCGATGAGGCCTCCCGATCGGTGATCACCGACGTCCACGCCGACGCAGGGAGCACCCCCAGCGGACGCATGCGCAGGTCGATCTCGCTCCCGGTGACCAGCGTCCCATCATCATCCCCACGGATCGCCGCCACCTGCAGCCCCAGCAGCCCCGGGGTCAGCGCACGCAGGCCCGCGATCGTCGAGTGGAACGCCCACACGCGCTCGAGCGGCGCATCCACCCACACCGACCGGCGGTAGGTGGTCATCCCGACACATCCGACGGGCGCTGCTCACGGGGGAACCACGCCAACCGATGGTCGGCATCGATCGCGACCGCCACGGACCCCGACCGGGGGATCTCCTCATCATGGTTGTGCATGCACTGGACGGCCTCCCCCGTGGTCAGCTCGACCTCGTACAGGAAGCTGGGTCCGAGGTACCGGCGGGCGACGACCTCCCCGCAGGCGGGCATCGCCGTCCCCGGAGGAGCGATGGAGACGTCATCGGGGCGCACGAGCACATCGATGGGCGTCTGATCGTACTCGGGCGCGAGCCCGTAGATCTGCTCGCGAGGCAGGGTCCCGACAGGGGTCTGCACGTCCGCCCCATCGACGTACCCCGGCACGAAGCTGGCGTACCCGAGGAAGCCCGCGACGAACCGCGAGCGGGGGTGCTGGAAGATCCGCTCGGGGGTGGCGATCTGCTCGATCTTCCCGGCGTGCATCACCGCGACCCGATCGGAGATCGACAGCGCCTCCTCCTGATCGTGCGTGACCGAGATCGCCGTGACCCCTGCGGCCTTGAGGATCTGCCGGACCTCCTCGCGCATCTGGACGCGCAGGTCCACATCCAGGTTCGAGAACGGCTCATCGAGCAGCAGCACCGCCGGTTCCGGGGCCAGCGAGCGCGCCAGCGCGACCCGCTGCTGCTGACCGCCGGAGAGCTCCTCCGGGTAGTGGTCCGCGTACGTCGACAGCCCCACCAGCTCCAGCATCTCCTCGACGACCGATGCGCGCGTCGCGGGGGCGGCCTCCTCCAGGCCGAAGGCGATGTTCTCGGCGGCCGTGAGGTGGGGGAACAGCGCGAACTCCTGGAAGACCACGCCGACACCCCGGTCCTGCGGTGGGAGGCTGCGGTCACCGGCGACCTGGCGGTCGGAGATGGTGATCGTCCCCGCATCCGCCGACTCCAGCCCCGCGATCAGCCGGAGGGTGGTGGTCTTGCCGCACCCGGAGGGACCCAACAGGGTGAGGATCTCCCCGACGTGCACGTCGAAGCTGATCGCATCGAGGACCTGCTCAGCCCCGAAGTGCTTGCTCAGGCCCTCGACCGAGAGGATGACCTCCGCCGCCTCGTGGGGCTCGCCGGCGGGGGCGGTCTCCGCCATCGCTCACGCCTCCTCACAGGTCCACATTAGGGCGCCCTAATCCGTCCACAGGCAAATAGGCCGCGGTCAGGCTCACCAGGTGCCATGGAACGTGTCGAACCGCAGTGCATCCAGTGGCTCCTCACCGATGGCGATGCGGTACTCCTGGGGGGTCAACATGGGCTTTTTGAACCGGGGCCCGTCGTCAGTGGTGATCCGGGGACAGCCCGTGTTCACGAACGCGTCGACGTCGAAGTTGATGAGCCGGTCGGGGGTGACCTCATCCATCGTGATCAGATACGCATCGGGGTTCGACGCGAGGATCTCCTCGGCCGCCTCCATCCGGCCCTGTCCGATCTTCGTACAGAAGATCACCCCCCACGTCTGCGCATCCATCGCCCGGTGCACTGCGCCGTACCGCTGCTTCATGAACCGCTCGGTGTCCGCGATCGTCACCACGTTGTTGACCGGATCGGCGATCACCACGGTCTTGTCCGGATGCTCCATCGCCAGCCCCAGCGGGTGGAACTTCCCCCCACCGACGTACAGCACCTGCTCGGCATCGATGTCTGCCGACGCGTAGTTGCAGCCCAGCACCTGTCCCTCGTACGTCAGACGCTCATCCCCCCGTCGGGTCTCGACCGGATAGCCCGCCGCCTCGAGCCACTCGACCATCTCCTCGAAGTGGTTCATGTGCTGGGCGGTGGTGACGAGTCCCACCGGCGCATCGGCGAGCTCTGCGCGGGCTGCGTCCATGATCGGGAAGGGGTCCACGTTCGAGAACAGCGGCACGTACAGGATCTTGTCGGACTCCTTCATCGGCGAGTGGCCGAAGTGCACGAACAGGTCCATCCGACGCATCAGATACGTGTCCAGGTCGCAGGCACCGTAGCAGGGCTGCCCCGAGAGGTAGAAGCGCACCCCGTCTGGGGCCCGCACCCGCAGGTCATCGACGACCGCAGGTCCGCGACGCTTGAGCCCCTCAGGGAACTGCAGCCCCACGCGTGCCGCATCACGCTCATCGATCGCCGCGAGGATGCGATCGAGCTCGTAGTCCCACTCTCGGTCATGCTGCAGGGCCATCCCCGACCGGCGGAGGTCACCAGGGGTGGTCTCGGACTCGCCCATTGCCACCTCTGGATGCCAGGGCTGTTTAACCGACCCGGTACCGGGGCTACTCCGGCTCCGGTGCGGACTCGTCCAGCTCTGCGGCCATCTCCTCGACCTCCGCTGCACCCTCCATGTCGATGTCGGAGAGGTCGCCCATCAGGTCCGCATACCCCTCGATGACCTCCTGGACGACGATGCGGTCGACACCGATCCGCGAGATGATGTCATCGGCGATCTGGTGCTTCGAGAACAGCCACTGCTGATTCAGAGTCATCTGTGGGGTGGCCTCGATGTACAGCGACTCCTTCTCGACCTCCATCGCCTCGTCCTCATCCTCCTCGTCGGCCTCGGTGACGGTGTCGGTCGCGATCCACATCTCCGGGACCGACTGCAGGTAGAGGCTGAGCATGCTCTCGGCCTGCTCGACGGGGTCATCGACGCGCTCGAGGACCTCATAGGTGTACTCGAGATCCTCGCCGGCGAGGGGGTGATTGAAGTCGATCCGGGCACGGCCGCCGATGATGGTGATGATCCGGCCCTGCTGGCCGTCGATCTGCACCTGTGCACCCGGGTAGCGGTCATCATCATCGACCTTGGATGCGCTGACGGTGCGCACCTGCCCCTCGTCGTACGCACCGAACGCATCCTCGGCGGCGATCGTGAGCTCACCCGTCGCACCGGGCGCGGCCCCGATCAGCTCCTGCTCGACCGCCTCGAAGACGTAGCCACCATCGACGATGATCACGCGGGGTTCGATGTCGAACTCCTCGACATCGATCTCTGCCTCCTCAGCGACCTCCACATCGGTGGTGTCGACCACACGACCATCCTCGCTGGTCCGCATCGTGTACGCGAGCCGGATGAAGTCATCCGCCGCGATGGATGCCTCCTCCGGCGAGGAAGCTGCACTCTCGGTCTCCTGCGCGTCATCATCGGCCATACCGTGCACACTGGAGTCCGACGCTTAACAATCACGTTTCCCCCGAAGGCACGGTTTATGCGATGCATCACCGAGTGGGTCGTATGATCGAGGTCGAGCGGAAGTACCGTGGGACCGCAGAGGCGCTCGATGCGGTGGACACCGTCGTCGGGGGCGCCACCGAGCGGGTCGACCAGACGGACCTGTACCTCAACGCACCCGACCGCGACTTCGCGAGCACAGATGAGGCGCTGCGGCTCCGGTCGACCACCCCCACAGACGGTGACACGCACGTGATGATCACCTACAAGGGCCCACGATCGGCCGATGCGGCGAAGGCCCGCACCGAGCACGAGGTGGGGGTGGAGACGCTCGAGACGACCGCCGCGATCTTCACCGCGTTGGGCTACACCGAGGTCGCCCGGGTCCGCAAACACCGGCGACGGTGCCGCTGGGGCGACGTCGAGGTGAGCATCGACACCCTGGGCACGGGGGACCGTTACATCGAGCTCGAGCAGGTGGTCGCCGACGCGGATGCGGTCGCAGCGGCGGATGCGGAGCTCGCAGCGCGTGCTGCACAGCTGGGCCTCTCAGCGGCGGAGCTCGAGCCACGGTCGTACCTCGAGCTCGTGCTGGCTGATGCACAGCAGTAATTAAACGACGGGCAGAACTTTCCGCAAGTTATAGAACGGCCTACCATCTGAGTCCGGATATGACCGACCGGAACATCGCCATCGAGTCGCTCGACCGGGTCGCACCGGAGGACCAGAAGGTCGAGATCGTCGAGCGCAAGGGGCTCGGCCACCCTGACTCGATCTGCGATGGGATCGCGGAGTCCGTCTCGCGGGCGCTGTCGCAGCTGTACCTGGACCGGGTGGGCAGCGTGCTGCACTACAACACGGATGAGACCCAGCTGGTCGCCGGTGAGTCGGCACCGGCGTTCGCGGGCGGGGAGATCCTCAACCCCATCTACGTGCTGATCGTCGGGCGTGCGACGAAGACGTACGATGGCGTGCGCTTGCCCGTGGATGCGACCGCGATCGCCGCGGCGGGGGCGTACATCGCACAGACCGTCCCCGAGCTCACCGTGGGCGAGGACATCATCATCGACGTCAAGTTCGGACAGGGGTCGGGCGACCTGACCGATGTGTTCGGGGATGGGGACGCACAGATCCCGATGGCGAACGACACCTCCTACGGGGTCGGCTTCGCGCCGCTCACGGAGACCGAGGCGATCGTCAAGGCGACCGAGGAGTCGCTGACGGGTGCGTTCGCCGATGAGCAACCCGCGGTCGGTCCGGACATCAAGGTCATGGGCAAGCGTGAGGAGGATGCGATCTCGATCACCGTGGCGGTGGCGATGATCGACCGGTTCGTGGATGACCTCCCACAGTACCAGAAGATCAAGCAGGCCGTGCGTCAGCACATCGAGACGCTTGCGGGCGACCTCACCGATCGGGAGGTCCAGGTCGCAGTGAACACGGCGGATGATTACGAGACCGAGTCGGTCTACCTGACCGTCTCGGGCACCTCCGCGGAGATGGGTGATGACGGGTCGGTGGGGCGGGGCAACCGGTCGAACGGTCTGATCACCCCCAACCGACCGATGAGCATGGAGGCGACCTCCGGGAAGAACCCCGTCAACCACATCGGGAAGATCTACAACCTGCTGTCGACGGAGATCGCCGAGACGGTCGTCGCAGAGGTCCCGGCGGTCGAGGAGGTGCAGGTCCGGTTGGTCTCGCAGATCGGCAGTCCGATCGACCGCCCCCATCTGGCGGATATCCAGCTGCTGGGCCCGGCTGCGGACACCGCGGTGCAGGCGGCGGTCGAGGCGATCGTCGACCAGAAGCTGCAGGAGGTGACAGCGGTCACCCGTCGCTGCATCGAGGGAGACGTGACGACGTTCTGATCGATGGCGGTGGTGGTCGCCGGCTACGCGGACCTGAGCGTCAAGAGCAGCCGCGTGAGACGGCGGATGATCGACCAGCTGGCGAGGGTGCTCGAGGGGCGGCTGCAGGCGAGCGGGACCGACGCGGAGGTCACCGCCCGCTTCGACCGGCTGCTCATCACCACCGCGGCGCCGGCGGCGGTCGTGCCGCTGGCGACCACCACCCCCGGCATCGCACACGTGTTGGAGGCAGCCGCGGTGCCCGCAACGCTGGAGACGATCAGCGCGCACACGGGGGCCCTCACGCGGGGCCATCCCGCCTCTGAGAGCTTCGCGGTCGTCATCCATCGGGGGGACGTCGCAGCCGATGTCCCGGCGACACAGCAGCTGAAGGAGGTCATCGGTGCGGAGATCCAAGCGCACACGGACGCGGCGGTCGACCTCGACGAGCCGGACCGGTGCTACCACATCGATCTCCGCGGGGAGACCGCGTACATCGGGGTCGACCGCCTGCGGGGTGTCGGTGGGCTTCCACCGGGGACACAGGAGCCGGTCGTGGGGCTGGTGAGTGGCGGCATCGATTCGCCGGTGGCGATGTGGCAGATGCTGCGGCGAGGGGTGCCCGTGATCCCACTGCACTGTCGCCTGGGATCCGGTGATGAGCCTGAGGCGACGATGCGGGCAGAGGCGTGTGTCCGCCGGGTGAACGACCGTGTCGGTCCCGCGGCGTGGGCGATGCGGACCGTCGACCTCGCCCCGGTCGTCTCGCTGCTGCGTGCGGAGACGACGGACATGCGGATGCTGCACCTGCACCGCAGCCTGCTCCGTGCCGCTGCGGCGCTCGTCGGCGCGACGCCCGCGGTGGGCATCGTCACCGGTGAGGTCATCGGTCAGAAGGCCTCGCAGACGAGCCGGAACCTGGCGGTGATCGATGCAGTGGTCGATGAGGTGGTGTTCCGCCCGCTCGCAGGGATGGACAAGGCGCAGATCGTCGCCCAGGCGCGCTCGCTCGGGACGTTCGCGCCAGCGACCGGTCCGACCGCCTGCGAGCGGGTCGCTCCCGTGCACCCCGAGACCGCAGCCGATCCCCAGGCGGTCCTCGCGGATGAGCCCCCCGCGCTGGCGGAGACACTGCGGGGGTGCCTCGAGGGTGTGTCATAACCCATATGCAGCCCGCTGCCCCTTCTGGAAGCTGTGACGACCGTCTGCCTTGTGGGCGAGCCGGACCTGCAGCTGCGTGTGGAGCTGCTGAGCCGGGAGACGTCGGCGGACGCGCTGTCGATGTACACGCTCACCGCACCGTACGAGAACAGCGTCGCGGTGCAGACGGTGAGCCTCGGCACGGCCGTCGCGCTGTGCAATGATCTCGACTGGTACATCCGCCGGTTCGTCGACCGGGCGATGATCCTGGAGGAGTCGATCAGCAGCGAGGAGTGGCTGAGCCGTGCGCTGGCGACGGCGGTCCGCGACCGGGAGGTCGACCCCGAGACCACCCGACGGTACCTCGCGATCTACGGGGTGGCCGATGGCACACTCACCGAGCCACTGTTCACACAGCCCGTCGATGAGCAGCCGCTGCCACCGTACGATCTCGCGGCCGTCGAGACGACGGTGGTCGTGCGGATCACCGCCGAGGAGTTCCGGACGGGGTGAGCCGTAACCGGGGTCTACGAACAATTAAGAAGGATGCCTCCATCTGCCGGCGTATGGATGTGAGTCCCGAGCAGATCACCACCCTGGTGGGCCGGGAGGTCTACTCGAACAATGGGGTCTTCGTCGGCGAGGTCGAGGACGTCCGCATCGATCTCCGTGAGCGTCAGGCCGTCACCGCCCTGGCGGTCCACCAGCTGAATCGTGAGCTGTTCGAGGGGCGCATCCAGGCGGGCAAGGGTGTGCTGATCCCGTACCGGTGGGTCAGGGCGGTGGGGGATGTGATCCTCATCAATGATGTGATCGAACGGCTCAAGGACCCTGAGGAGGAGCGCGGATCGATCTCTGCGTGAGCTCAGGACCCGTTCGACGCGTCGGCGCCCTCGACACCTAGTTCGCGGAACAGCGCACGGGAGACGGCCTCCTCGGTGAGCGTCAGCAGCGTCTCCCGGTTGGTGTCGCTCGCTCCACCGAAGATCCCCAGGGGGACCTCCACATCCCCCTGCGTCGAGTGACCCGAGGGGGTGCCGATATCGCTGAAGGCATCCTCGAGGACCGACCCGATGTTCACCCGGATGTCCTTCGACCGCGCGGCGAGGAAGATCCGGTCGTCCGCGATCCCGAACACCGCGGTCGTGGTGATGCCCTCGAGCTTCAGCAGATGCTGTGCCGCCTCACCCAGGGCATCCTGGTTGCGGATGAACCCCGCGTTCGAGATGAGGTGGCTCCCCTGGACCTCCCGGTTCTGGATGGCCTCCGCGAGGATGTCCAGCGTCTCGGGCGACATCGACGGCGACTCGACCTGCTCGAGGGTGTCGTGATCGGCGAACGGGTACAGGTACGCCGCCGCGGTCAGGTCCGCCGGTGTCGTCTCGCGCTTGAAGTCGACCGTCTCGCTGCGGATGCCGTAGAGCAACGCGGTCGCGATCACCTCCGAGGGGGTGAGGTCGAACTCCTGGAGGTACTTGGTGAGGATCGTCGACGTCGAGGAGATGTTCGGTCGCACATCCGAGAACGCCGGCTCGACCGTCTCGGGGTGTTCATCATGGTCGATGAGGATGTCGATGCGATCGAGGGCGACCGCGTCCCCAGATGGGATGTGGTCGACGAGGGCGATGAGATCGAAGTCCTCCAGGTTCGGACTCCCCTCGAAGTGCTCCAGGTCGATGCCGAGCAGGTTCACGAACGCACGGTTCTCCTGCTGACCGATCTCCCCACCGTAGAGGATCACCGCCTCGGCACCGACGGCCTCGACGATCGCCTGGAGCGCGACCGCCGAGGCGATCGAGTCGGGGTCGGGGTTGTCCTGGGTGACGATGGCGACCTCCCCGTCGCTCGCACCGATGAGCTCCCGCAGCTGCGTCGCCTTGTACTCGAGCTCACCGGACTCCAACTGTCGCAGCGCAGAGTCCGCGATGACCTCCGCAGGATTGATCACGACATCGGCGCCCAGATCGGCGAACTCGTCCGCGGAGACCGGGTCGGACGCCCGCACGACGACGAACCGATCGAGATCATCACCACGGAGCGTCTCGAGGGCGGCACGGTTCGCCTCGAGGTCAGACGACATGATGACGATCACCTCTCGGTCCACCAGCAGCTCTGCGATCGCCGCATCGCTGATGTCCGCCTCGGTGGCGTTGAGGTCCTGATCGCGGAGGCTCTCCACCCGGCCCGGGTCGCGGTCGATGATGAGCACGTCCTTGTCGGCCTCGACGAGCTCCTCGACCACCGCATAGCCGACGCTCCCACAGCCTAAGATAGCGTAGGTAGCTGTCGAAGCCCCGCTGGCTCCTGCGCTCATAGTGCTTGGTCTGTGGGCCTGTGTGACTTAAGCTCACGTGTTGCAGAATCGCCCGACGAGAGCCAACAGAAACGGCTTTACGGGTCGCTCAGCGTGTTGTAGCGAGGGCCGGTAGCTCAGTCCGGCAGAGCATCTGACTCTTAATCAGACGGTCGCGCGTTCAAATCGCGTCCGGCCCGTCAGTCCGCGAGTGACGCGATGAGCGACTCGAGGGGGTAGGCGGCCATCGGGGAGTGCGCCGACCGGAGCGTGGAGATGACGAAGGTGGAATCCGTCCGCCGGATCCCCTCGATGGTCTCGACACTGGTGATCGTGGCCTCGACCTCATCGACGCTCGGCAGCTGGGCGATGATGATGAAGTCCGTCTCACCCATCGTGAAGTAGATCTGTGTGACCCCGGGGACCTCCAGGAGGCTCTGCTCGAAGTCATGATGTGATCCGCTGTAGTCGGTGAGGACCTCGATGAGGATGGTGACCTCGAAACCGGCAGCCTCCGGGTCGATGTCGTACAGATCACTGGTGATCACGCCAGCGTCACGCAGGTTGTTCAGCCGGTAGTGGATCGTCGAGAGGGGGATGTCGGTCAGCTCGTGCAGGCGCTCGGGGCTGCCCGTGCGGTGGTCGGCGATCGTCTTCAGCAGTGTGAGGTCACGGATGTCCATGGTGTGGCACTCCCCATGCGGGGAGTGGGCCTAGGTCTAGAGATAGCGATAATAAATTATGATGGTTCAAGACGTATCTTTCAAATACTATCGCGACATTGGATAGATATACGAACGTGAGAGAGTACATGAGATTCATCTGGCGGACCCCGGTGCTGTTCCTGCTGCTGGGGACGGTGTGGGGGTCATCGTTCATCGCGATCGACATGGGGCTGCAGACCGCGCCACCGCTGACCTTCGCAGCGTGGCGGTACCTGATCGCCGGGGGGCTGCTGTTGGCGTACAGCGGCACCACCACCCGTCGGTGGCTGCCCCGATCGGGAAGCGCGCTGACAGAGGTCGTCATCATCGCGGTGTTCCTGATCGCCGCATACCATGCGTTGCTGTACACTGGGCAGCTGACGGTCGCCGCACCGGTGGCGGCGGTGCTCGTGAACCTCTCCCCGATCTTCACGGCGATCATCGCGGTGCTGTGGATGGGCCAGCGATACGACCGCCTGGCCATCGCTGGCTTCATCACCGGCCTCATCGGGGTGGCGGTCGTCGCGATCAGCCCCGGGGTGGGACTGCGAGTCGACGGGGTGGGGATGCTGCTGATCATCGGTGCGGGGCTGAGCTTCGCCGTCGGCTCGCTGCTCACCTCCACGCGGACGGACGGGACACCGCTGCTCATCATCCATGGGTGGGGGATGCTCGTGGGGGCTGCGCTCTTGGCCGCCGGTGCGGTCGTCACCGGCGAACCCGTCGCAGGTGTCACCTGGGGATGGTCGGGGGGGCTCGCGTTGGTGTACCTGGCGGTCGCCTCGAGCATCTTCGGGTTCCTCATGTTCTACGAGCTGCTCTCGCGCATCCCGACGGCGGAGCTGAACCTCGTGGGGTACATCCAGCCGATCGCCGCAGCGATGCTCGGCTGGGTCATCTTCGGCCACGACGTGGCGCTGACGACCGTGCTCGGCTTCGCGGTGATCGCCATCGGCTTCGTGCTGGTCCATCACACGAGCGTGGAGCCGGTGCTCGCCGCACACCGGCGGCAGGTCACACTCGCACAGCAGGTGAGCCTCTACGCGATCGACCCCGTCGACCCCCAGACCGATCAGCCCCCGAAGACCGGCAGCTCGAGTGCGCGGGTCGAGACCGCCGACTGAAGCCGGCGCTGCACCGTCTCGACGCTGAGACCCGTCACCTCACGCTCCCGGCGGTCCCGCACCGAGACCGTCTCCGCGGCCACCTCATCGTCACCCACGATGAGCATGAAGGGAACCTTCGCCTCCTGCGCTTCACGGATCTTCCGTCCCAGCGTCCACGAGCGGTCCTCGACGGTCACCGCAAGCGGTGCCAGCGCGGCGGCCACCGACTCCGCATAGGGGATGTGCTCATCGGTGATCGGCAGCACGCGGACCTGTTCGGGTGCCAGCCACAGGGGGAAGCGTCCATCGAAGTGCTCGATGAGCACCATGAAGAACCGCTCATACGACCCGTACAGCGCACGGTGGATCATGACGGGCTGATGGTCCGTGTTGTCGCTGCCGGTGTACGTCAGTCCGAACCGCTCGGGCATGTTGAAATCCAGCTGGACGGTCGGACCGTCCCAGCGACGTCCCAGCGCATCCGTGAACGCGAAGTCGATCTTCGGTCCGTAGAAGGCGCCATCACCCGCCGCCACCGTGTAGGACGCCTCCCGGGCATCCAGCACGCGACGGAGCTGATCCTCAGCCTCAGCCCAGATCGCATCCCCGCCCACCGACCGCTCGGGACGGGTCGCGAGGGCCACCTCCGCATCCAGTCCGAACGTCTCCAGCACCGCCTCGATCATCCCCATGATCGCCTCGACCTCATCTTCGATCTGGTCGGGCCGGCAGAAGATGTGCCCGTCGTCGATGGTGAACGCCCACACCCGCGAGAGGCCTGAGAGCTCACCCCGCTGTTCACGGCGGTACACCTTGCCGTTCTCGTAGTACCGCACCGGGAGGTCCCGGTAGGACCATGCGTGCTGGTCGTAGATCGTGGCATGGCCCGGGCAGTTCATCGGTTTGAGACCGTACTCCTCATCGTTGACATCCAGCAGGAACATGTCATCGGCGTAGTTGTCATAGTGCCCCGAGACCTTCCACAGCTCCGTGCGGAACAGATGCGGGGTCTCGGTGGGATCGTACCCGGCCGCCTCGTTCAGCTCATCAGCGTACCCCTCGAGCGCATTGAGCACACGCTTGCCGTTCGGATGGTACAGCGGCAGCCCCGGTCCGGTGACCTCCGCGATCGAGAACAGGTCGAGCTCCCGGCCCAGCTTGCGGTGATCACGCTCTGCGGCGGCTGCCCGCTGTTCGAGGTACGCCTCGAGATCCGCCGCGCTGCGGAAGGCGGTGCCGTACACGCGTGTGAGCATGGGGTTCGCCTCGTCGCCACGCCAGTACGCCGATGAGATCTCCAGCAGCGCCACCGCACCGATCGCCCCCGTCGACCCCACATGCGGCCCCTGACACAGGTCTGAGAACTCCGCTTGGGTGTACACCGACAGTGGGTCCTCCCCCGCAGCCTCCGTCTCGAGGATGTCCAGCTTGTAGGGGTTCGACACATAGCGCTCCCGCAGCTCCTCGCGGTCGATGAGCTCGCGGGTGATCGGGTAGTCCGCAGCGATGATCTCGTCCATCTCCGCCTCCAGTGCACGCAGCTCCGTCTCGCTGAGGTCGACGCCGTCCACATCGTAGTAGAATCCCTCATCCGTGGGGGGCCCGATCGCCAGGCGGGCATCGGGATGCTGTCGCAGCAGTGCCTGCGCGAACACGTGGGCCGCCGAGTGCCGCAGCACCCGCAGGTAGGTCTCGCTCTGCTCGGTGACGATCTCCACCGACGCACCGTCGGTGACCGGCGAGCTGCGGTCGACGAGCCTCCCATCCACCACGCCAGCGATCGTGTCGCGTCCCAGGCCCGGCCCGATCGCGAACGCCACATCCTCGACGGATGCATCGGCGGGCACCGTCAGCGTCGAGTCATCGGGCAGCCGGACCGCGATCTCCTCCATGCCCGGTGGTCGAATGGTGGTGAATAAGGGTTTTCGACTGCTCCGGCCATCGCCAGAGCCAAGCCCGGACGCGCACGCGTCTGTGGTGTGAGCGCCCCAGCCCGTGGCCTGATCGAATCGGCGTCGTGGTCCGGCCCGTTGGACCTCTTCGCGACGCTCGAATGCGGACAGACCTACTGCTGGAGACGCACTGACGGCGGGATGTTCTCGGGGGAGCCTCCCGCGGAGGGGGTCTGGTATGAGACGGTCGTGGGGGCGGAGGACCCACGGGTGGATGCGCCGGTCCTCATCCGCATCCAGCAGCGGGAGGACGGGGTCGCGTATGAGGCCACCGGGGAGCCCGTGGAGCTCATCCGATCACTGCTCGGACTAGATGACCCCCTCACGGACATCTACGCCGCCATGCCGAGGCACCCGTTGGTCCGTGCTGCAGTCGAGCGCTATCCGGGGCTGCGCATCGTGCGGGACCCCCCGGTGGCCTGTCTGCTGTCGTTCATCTGCTCTGCGCAGATGCGCGTCGAACGCACCCATGCGCTGCAGCTGCAGATCGCGGAGGCGTACGGCACGGAGATGAGCTGGGGGGACGCCCAGGTGGCCGCGTTCCCGACCGCGACACAGCTCGCAGCGGTGGGCGAGGAGGCGCTCCGTGAGCTCGGGCTCGGCTACCGGGCGCCGTACGTCGCCGACAGTGCGGCGATGATCGCCGCAGGCGACCTGCACCCGACCGATGTCGCAGGGCACCCATATGAGCAGGCCCGCACGGAGCTCACCGCGTTCACGGGCGTGGGTGAGAAGGTGGCCGACTGTGTGCTGCTGTTCGCACTGGGGTACCTGGAGGCGGTCCCGCTGGACACGTGGATGCGCCGGGTGATCTCCACGTACTTCCCCGGGCTGGATGAGGGGTCCTATGGGGAGCTGTCTGCGGGCATCCGCAGCGCATTCGGAGAGGAGATCGCGGGCTACACCCAGACACACGTCTTCCATCTGCTCCGGCAGACCCCACCCGAGCAGCTCCCACCGGTGGCATGACCACTCACGGACGCGGCCACCCGCAGTGAACAGTGCGGCTGTGTTCAGTCGGCTGTCGCCGGCACCGACTCCGGCTCGCGAGAGACGACCTCATCGCAGATGCCACCGATCAGCTCGAAGACGGCGACCTTGTGGTCGGTCTTCGACTTGTGGATCGATGTCGGTCGGACGCTCAGTTCGTCGTAAGATGTCAGTTCGATGGTGCATCCATCCCACTCCTCAATCTGGCTCTGTACCTCCGCGAGGAGGCCGTGGAGATGGATGAGTTCCTGCTTTTTCATGGACACACCAGCCTTTCTATCGGGGGGTTATATGTTTAGCTTGAGCCGCGTTAGCACACAACGCACGAAATCCCGCGTCTGAGGGCCGATGGCCGGGGATTTCGATCTGTATCCATCATGAATATCCATGTATGATACACGCCTCCGGATGGGGATATATCAGACCCGTGACACAGGGGCGGTGTCACTGGAACCCCTGCACGATGCGGAGGTCCCGGTCGGTGCGGAGCAGCTCAGCCACGCGCCGCTGCGCCCCACAGGCGGGGCAGGCGACCTCGCTGCGGACCGCGGGCACCTCGGTCGGACGCGCCTCCCACTGGTGGCCGCACGCCGGGCACAGGAATCGGACGAAGCTCTCGACCATACCCGAACTGCACCGTCCAGCGGCTAGTACCTGATGGCGATCAGGCGGTCACCGAGTCCGGCTCGACCTCCAGCAGCTCCTTGTACCGGTTCCGGATCGTCACCTCTGAGACGTCGGCCACCTCACTCACCTGGTTCTGGGTGACCTTCTCATTCGTCAGGAGCGCTGCCGCATACACCGCCGCGGCTGCAAGCCCCACCGGGGACTTCCCCGAGTGGATCGCAGCCGCCTTGGCGTTGCGCAGGAGGATCCGAGCCTGACGCTCCGCCTCATCGCTGAGCCCCAGATCGGAGGCGAACCGGGGGACGTACTGCTCGGGGTCCGCAGGTTCGATCTCCAGTTTGAGCTCCCTCACCACATACCGGTAGGTGCGGGTCAGCTCCATCTTGTCCACCCGGGAGACCCGCTCGATCTCATCCAGCGAGCGGGGGGTCCCCGCCTGCCGTGCCGCCGCGTACAGCGCCGCAGTGGAGACGCCCTCGATGGAGCGACCGGGCAGCAGGTCCTCATTCAGCGCCCGGCGGTAGATCACCGAGGCGGTCTCCCGCACGGTCTCCGGCAGCCCCAGTGCGGAGGCCATGCGGTCGATCTCGCCCAGCGCCTGCTTGAGGTTGCGCTCCTTCGAATCACGCGTGCGGAACCGCTCGTTCCACGTGCGGAGGCGCTGCATCTGCTCGCGCTGGCGCGACGACAGCGCCCGTCCGTACGCATCCTTGTTCTGCCAGCCGATGTTCGTCGACAGGCCCTTGTCGTGCATCAGGTTCGTCGTGGGTGCGCCCACACGGGACTTCTTGTCCCGCTCTGCGCTGTCGAATGCGCGCCACTCGGGGCCACGGTCGATGGTGCCCTCATCCACGACGAGCCCACAGTCGCGGCAGACGGTCTCCCCGCGGGTCTCATCGGTGATCAGCTGGCCATCACACTCGGGGCATCGATGCCGCTCGAGCGCCTGTGCCTCCTCGCGTTCGGCCGCGCTCTCGTCGGCCTCGGCCCGCCGGATGCGGTGTCGCTCGGTCGCGTGGGTGCTCTCCTCCTCTGTTGCCGTCGTCTCCGTGATGCGTGAATCAGTCATTGTGCGTGGGTGAACCGCCGAATGGGTCGGGTAACGGTTATTCAGCGGCGGAGCCTTACTCGAAGTAACAGTTCCCGAATATTTAAGTGCACCTGTTGTCGCCGGCGCGGGCATGGCGAACCGACTTTACCGGTGACATCCGGAGGTGTGCCGATGACACCCACAGGTCCCACACCCTGGTACGGCGACGGGGAGGCTGGAACCACAGAGGGGGCCGGGGAGGGGCCACAACGCTGGCCGGCCCGGGCCGTCGAAGCGGGAGTGTTCGCCTCCGAGGAGGCCTACTACGATGCGCTGCATCAGCACCTCCGCTCCCGCCTGAGCAGAGAGATCCAGGCGCTGTCGGAGGCGGAGGACCTCGAGCTGCTGCGGACCGAGCGGCTGCTGCAGGCCGTCGAGGCGGCCATCGGTGACATCGGGGGACATCGCGACGCGCTCGCCCCGCCTGCGGGAGCAGAGGGCCCACCGGCACACGAGATCGGGCTCCTGGCCGTCGAGGAGCTCCACGATCGGGCAGAGGGGCTCAGCCAGCAGATCGACCGGCTGACCCTGCGTGTGGCACCGAACCTCCGGACGATCGCGGGTCCACGACTGACCGCCCGGTTGATCGAGGAGGCGGGCGGCCTGGGCCGCCTCGCGCGCAAGCCCTCGGGCACCGTGCAGGTGCTGGGTGCGGAGAACGCGCTCTTCGCCCACCTGCAGGGGCGGGGACCCTCACCGAAGCACGGGGTGATCTACATGCATCCCGCGGTGCGCCATGCACCGAACGCCGATCGGGGGGCGGTGGCACGGATGCTCGCGGGCAAGCTGGCGATCGCCGCACGCATCGATCACTACCGCGGCAGCCTCGATGAACCGTTCACCACAGCGGTCACCGACCGGCTCCGGCAGGTGCGCTCATGAGTGACCTCCCGGAGGGGGTGCGTCGACGTCGATTCGGGGACAGGGAGCGACTCGCGACCCGGGGGGAGCCGGTGTACGGGGAGCCGGTCGATGCGGCAGGCTGGCGTGTGTGGGACATCAACCGGTCGAAGGTCGGGGCTCTGCTGCACACACACGGTGACCCCGGGTTCGACCCCACCGACAGGGTGCTGTATCTGGGGGCTGCGACGGGGACAACCGTCTCCCATCTCGCCGACATGGGTATGGTGATCTACGCCGTCGAGCTCTCGCCGCACGTGGCAGACGCACTGCTGGCGGTGTCAGCCAGCCGGCCCCGGCTGTTCCCGATCATCGCGGATGCGCGACAGCCATCGCGGTACACCGGCACCATCGAGGGGGGCCTCTCCTGGCTCATCCAGGATGTCGCGAGCGCCCAGCAGGTGCAGGTCGCCATGGAGAACCGTCGCTTCCTGGCGGATGACGGGCGGGCGATCGTGTTCATCAAGGCACGGAGCATCGACGCCACCGCCGCGCCCGCGTCGGTGTTCGAGAGCGTGGAGGCAGAGCTGAGGGACACCTACGCGATCATCGACCGGGTGGAGATGGACCGCACCCATCAGGACCATCGCGCGATCATCGCACGGGTCCGCTGAGCACAATCGCAGTGACGCTTTATACCCATGTTACAGATGCCCCGCCACACAATGAGTGAGACGCGGGAGTGGTGGCCTGGCCGGAAGCGACGTCGCGGACCGTGGTGATGTCCACACCGCGGCGGGGGGCCGGGCAGTTCGACCGCTTCGGGAGCATCGGCATCGAGGAGGAGTTCTACCTCGTCGATGAGGAGGGGCACCCGGCGGCAGGCATCGGCGACCTGCTCGAGCGAGAGCCGCCGACGGGCATCCTGGCCGACCGGATCGATCATGAGCTGTTCGAGTTCACCATCGAGACACAGACACCGGTGATCGCCGACATGGACGCGGTGCCCACGACGGTCGAGCGCGTGCGAGCGGGGCTCATCGAGTACGCTGCAGCCCACGACTACCGCATCCTGTGTGCGGGGCTGCACCCGACCGCCCGCTGGTGGGAGCTGCCACACACCGACAAGCCCCGCTACCGCTCTCAGCTGGAGCGGATCCAGTACCCCCAACACCGGAACATCACCTCCGGGCTGCACATCCACATCGGGGTGGACGACCCCGATGCGGCGGTGTGGATCGCGAACCAGCTCCGGTGGTACGTCGCGCCCATCCTCGCCATCGGCGTCAACTCCCCGTTCTGGTGTGGTGCGGACACCGGGCTGGCGAGTGCACGCGCCAGCATCTTCGAGGCGTTGCCGAACACGGGGATGCCCGGTGCCTTCGACTCCTTTGCCGCCTTCGACCGCTTCGAGCGTCGGATGGTCGACAGCGGCCAGATACGCGACCGGGGGGAGCTGTGGTACGACGTGCGGCCGCACACCGCCTACGGGACCGTGGAGCTGCGGGCACCCGATGTGCAGACGGACCCCGCACGGTCGGTGGCGATCGTCGAGTACGTCCACGCCCTGGTGGGCGAGCTCCGCGAGGCGTACACCCGGGGCGAGCAGCGTCCCATGCTCCGCCGCGAGGAGCTCGCGGCGAACAAGTGGCAGGCGATGCGCTACGGGGCGGATGCGGCGTTGATCGTGGCGGGTGCGGATGAGCCGATCAGCACCCGGGAGCTGCTGTATGGGGAGGCCGAGCGCTTCGGCCTCACCCGGCTGGCGGCACTCGTCGATGCCCCCACCGAGGCGGCCACCCAGCGGGAGATCCACGGCAGCGAGGGCTTCGAAGCACTCACCCAGCACCTGCTGCTGGACCCCCCAGGGTGAAGAAAGGGTTAAACGCGCCAGTCGGATGGGTCAGGCATGCCATCGACCGGGGAGCCATCCGCAGCGGATCATCCGGACGACGCGGACACAGATGGCCGTGGAGGGGCAGATCAACGCGTCGTCGAGGCGCTCGCACGAATCCTGCAGACGGAGACGAAGGCGCGTGTGTACGTGGGACTGCGGCAGTCCCCCCATGCGACGAGCGATGAGCTCGCAACGATGACCGGGCTGTACCCCTCGACGGTCCGGGAGGTGCTCGCGCAGATGCATGAGGAGGAGGTCGTCTCGCGCCGCAAGCGGGACCGGCAGGGCGCAGGCAACAACCCGTATGAGTACGATGCCATCGCGCCCGCGCAGCTGGTGCGCCGGAAGGTCGATGAGCTGCAGGCAGAGCTCAACTCGATCTGCCTGTTGGATGACCTGCTGGGGCGGGGACAGTCGCCGTCGGGGGATGGCCCGGTGCGGATCAGCATCGATGAGGAGTGAGTCGGCCGCTGGGCCGCTGCATGTGGCCCTGGGGGGGACGTTCGATCCGGTGCACGATGGGCATCTCGCGCTCTTCGAGCAGGCGCTGGCGATAGGGCCGCTGACGGTGGGACTGACGAGCGATGGGTTGGCCCCAGAGACGCGACTGGACGACCGGCCGATCACCCCCTTCGCACAGCGGCGTGATGAGCTCGAGGCGACGATCGCCCCCATCGCGCGCTGCTTCGACCGCCGCTATGCGGTCGCGGAGCTGACCGAGGCGACGGGCATCGCCACGGCGCCACGGTTCGCTGTGCTGATCGTCTCCCCGGAGACGCACGCCGGTGGTCAGCGGATCAACGAGCTCCGAGCGGCCGCTGGCGATCCGCCACTGCAGATCCGTGTGATCGACCACGTCCGGGCCGTCGATGGCGAGCGGATCTCCTCGACGCGCGTGGTCGCCGGTGAGATCGACACCCACGGCAACCGCATCGTCGGTCCCACCGAGGGCTGATTCACCAGCCTGGTGGGTCGAACCCCGCGTCCTCGAGCAGTGGCTTCCACCGCTGCTGCACGCTCAGGCGACTGACCCCCACCGCCTCGGCGATCGCCCCCTGTGAGCGACCATCCCCCCTGATGAGACATCCCGCATAGAGGCTCGCAGCGATGAGCGCGGGCTTCGAGCGGTCCTTCGTCGGCAGCTGTGACAGGAACAGGTCGATCGCCGCCGCCTCCGCAGCCGGCGCAAGCTCCAGCTGGGCCGCTGCCGTCTCGATCTGCTGCACCCACCGCCGCTCCTCGAGGTGGGCACGTGCGGGGTACACAGTCTCCGAAGACAGGTTCATGTAAATAGGTGTATCGCCCATGTGTTCGCGGGCGCGGGTAGCCAAGCCTGGTCAACGGCGCAGCGCTTAGGACGCTGTCCCATAGGGGTCCGCCGGTTCGAATCCGGTCCCGCGCATCATCGATGGACAGCCGCCGAACGGCTGAGCGGTCGGGATATCCGTGGATGAAGGTCCTTTTATGCCAGGTGCGGTCCTTCTCACCACATGGACGGTATCTGGGATGCGTTCTCATGGATGGGCACGGAGGTGGAGGACGTGCTGCTGTTCGATCCATCGCCCGCCAGGTTCGGTGGGGTGTGTGAGGCCCTCGAGGATGCAGCCCCCACGATCACCGTCGTCGCCGGGGACAATGAGGTGGACGCCGACCGGTTCGTGGAGCTGCCGCTGCACTTCGATGACACGCGGCAGATGATCCAGTTCGGCATCGAGGGGGCCGTCGAGCAGGAGCTCGTCGAGATCGGCGACCTCGTGCTGTGTCTGACCCCGATGTTCGACGGGGAGGGCGACACGCTCTCACGGGTGCGGGTGACCGAGGGGAACCGGTCGGGGGTGTACGACCTGTTCGTGCGGTCGGGCGCGCAGCCGGGGGTGATCCGCGACGTCTTCGAGGTGGCGATCGGCTTGGGCAAGAAGGGGCAGAAGGGCTCGCCGGTGGGGGCGCTGTTCGTCGTCGGGGACGCGGAGACGGTGCTCGGGCTCTCGCGCGCACTGTCGTACAACCCGTTCGAGCGCTCGCGTGTGTACGTGGGCGACCAGATCGTGACGGTGATGCTCAAGGAGTTCTCGAAGCTCGACGGTGCGTTCATCATCGGTGACGACGGGAAGATCGAGAGTGCCTACCGCTACCTGGAGGCGTCCGCAGCGGGGGTGGAGATCCCCAAGGGGCTCGGCGCGAGGCACATGTCCGCGGCGGCGATCACCGCCGAGACCGATGCGACGGCGATCGTGCTCTCTGAGTCCGATGGGCTGGTGCGCGCGTTCAAACGGGGCGCGCTCATCATGGAGATCGACCCCGAGCGCTACTGACGCTGGACCACCGCCGCGGGGACACCCATGACGGTGGTCCCCGGTGGGACGTCCTCGGTCACCAACGAGTTGGCCGCGACCTGGGCACCCGCCCCGACCGTCACACCGGGCAACACCACCGCCTTCGCGCCGATCATCGCGCCTGCCTCGATGCGGACCTCTCCGGTGCGGTGCTCATCGGTGAGGAACTCGTGCGCCAGCAGCACCGCATCGTAGCCGACGGTCACATCGGCGCCGAGGGTGATCAGCTCGGGGAAGAACACGTCTGCGGTCGCCTCGAGTCCCCAGCAGACCCGCGCGCCCACCTGCACACCCATCGCCCGCAGCGCGACGCGACGCATGCGCAACGACGGGGCGACCCGTGCGAGGGTCAGCCAGAGGTAGTTCCACACCACCCGCAGGGGGGAGCGCAGCTCGTTCCACCGCGTCAGGGCGGGACCGGGGGTGGCATCGGCGTGCCGGGTCACCGCCCGATGCGGGTGTGGCCGCAGCCCATCATCCGTCATCGGCCCGGATCTCCTCCATCCGCGTCTGGCGTGCCTGCACCGCCTCGGGGGTCCCGATGTCATCGCGGTAGCGCAGTCCGTCGGTCGCCACGAGCGCGGGGTCGAACGAGGCGGCGGCAGCGGCCGCATCGAGGTCCCTCCCCACGCCGACGACGGCCACCGCCCGGGAGGTGGTCGTGCGCACGCGCGAGGCATCGACGGCGTCGACGCTCGCGACGTACAGGTGGCTCACCGCCCCCGCGAGTGCGCCGATGTCGACGGTGACCCCATCGGTGGGGTCCGCCGGGTAGCCCGCAGGGACGAGGTAGCGCACCACCGTCGCCTGGGGGGCGAAGGTCGGCTGAGGCAGCTGTTCGCCCGCTGCGGCCGCGTCGATCAGGTCCCACAGCGACGTCTGCATGACCGACAGCACGTTCATCGCCTCGGGGTCACCGAAGCGGGCGTTGAACTCGATGACGAACACCCCCGACGCGGTGGCCATGAACTGGCCGTAGAGGATGCCGGTGTACCCCGGCAGGGCGGCCACCGTCCGGTCGAGGATCTCCACCGCCGCCGCGTAGTCGCCCTCCCGCACGAACGGGAGGCGGCCATCGGCCATGCTGTACGCGCCCATCCCACCGGTGTTCGGACCGCGGTCGCCCCGGAAGGCCCGCTTGTGGTCCTGGACCAGCGGGGTGTGCACCACCGACCCGTTCGCGACGAACGCCTGGAGCGTGAACTCCTCGCCGATGAGGCGCTCCTCCAGCACGACCGCCTCGTACGCCGATGCACGCAGGTGCTCGACCGCCTCGGTGTGCGTGAGGTGCTCACCGATGACCAGCACCCCCTTGCCGCCGGTCAGCCCTGCGGGCTTGATCACCATCGGCGCCTCGACGGTCTCGAGATACGCTGCCGCAGCGTCGGGGTCCGTGAAGCTCTCGAAGGTGGGGCAGCCGGGGATCCCCGCATCGGCCATGAGCCGGCGCTGATACGTCTTGTCGGTCTCGATCCGCGCCAGCGCCGCGGTGGGGCCGAAGCAGAAGACGCCGTCCGCCGTCAGCGCGTCGACGACCCCCGCGGCGAGCGCCCGCTCGGGACCGACGATCGCCGCGTCGACCCCCCACGCCGCCGCGGCCTCGCAGATGGCCGCCGGGTCCGTCTCATCGACCGCTGCGTGGGCGTCGACCAGCTCCATGATCGCCGGGTTGTGGTTCCGCGCCGCATTGACCACCGTACAGCGCGCATCCGCCGCGAGGTTCGCGACGATCGCATGCTCGCGGCCCCCGCCACCGATCACCAACACACGCTGGCTCATGGGTCGGCCCCGGCCGGTCGGGTGGATCTCATCACGCCGCAGTAGAGGTGATGCCGGTTTCAATCTATGGACCCCGACCCGGCGACTTTTGCGAATCCACCACCGAGGAGGGATGATGGGAGACATCGTCGAGGCCAACCGCCTCGCCGGCAGTGGGAGTCCGTACCTCGAACAGCATGCGGAGAATCCGGTGCGGTGGCAGCCGTGGGATGCGCCGGCCCGGGAGGCGGCGGCCGCGGCGGATGTGCCGATCTTCCTGTCGGTGGGGTACGCGGCGTGTCACTGGTGCCACGTGATGGCCGATGAGAGCTTCGAGGACCCCGTCGTCGCGGATGTGCTCAACGGATCGTTCGTGCCGATCAAGGTCGACCGCGAGGAGCGGCCGGACATCGACCGGGTGTATCAGACCATCTGCCAGCTGGTCACCGGCGGGGGAGGCTGGCCGCTGTCGGTGTGGCTGACCCCCGACCTGCAGCCGTTCTACGTGGGGACGTACTTCCCGCGCGACCCTGACCCCCGACGGCGGGCCCCCGGCTTCATCGCGGTGTGCGAGTCGATCCGCGAGTCGTGGGAGACCGACCGCGCGGCGATCGAGGAGCGGGCGGGCCAGTGGGCAGAGGCGATCGAACAGCACAGCGGTCCCGTCTCGGGGGCGCCCGCAGACACCGGGGAGACGACCGACACCGCCCAGGTCGTCCGGACGCTGCTGCGGACGGTCGACACGACCCACGGGGGGTTCGGGGCGGAGGGCCCCAAGTTCCCCCAGCCGCGCCGGCTTCGCTATCTCATGGCACAGTCGCGGTGGGGTGCGGCCGACCAGGTCGACACCGCGGTCCGGAGCACCCTCGATGCGATGGCTGCAGGCGGACTGTACGACCAGCTGGGCGGGGGGTTCCACCGCTACACCGTCGACCCGGCGTGGACGGTCCCGCACTTCGAGAAGATGCTGTACGACAACGCGGAGCTGCTGGCCCTGTACAGTCTGGCCGCTGCTGCGTACGATGACGAGGGGTACGCCCGGGTGGCCGCGGGCACCGCCGATGCGCTGCTGGGTGCGTTCAGCGCCCCGGAGGGCGGCTTCTACAGCTCCATCGATGCCCAGAGTGAGGGTGGGGAGGGGAGCTACTACGTGTGGACACCGGAGACGCTCGCAGCGGCCGTGGATGACCCCGAGGATGCGGCGATCGCCGCAGCGTTCTACGGGGTGACCGAGGCGGGGAACTTCGAGGGCCGGACCGTCTTGACCCGGCGTCGGAGCGAGGCGGACGTCGCTGCGGCTGTGGGGGTCGACGCGGGGGCGGTCGGGCCCGCGGTCGAGCGGGCACGAGCGGCGATGCTGGCCGCACGCAGCCAGCGGCCTGCGCCCGCGACCGACACGAAGGTGATCGCGGCGTGGAACGGGCTGGCCATCGATGCGCTGACGCTCGCCGGTGGGCTCCTCGAGCGCCCCGCGTACATCGACGCCGCCGCAGATGCGCTCGAGCGTCTGCGGCGTGACCTCGTGGAGGAGGGGACCGTGGCCCGACGGGTCCGCGACGGTGCGGTGCAACCGGACGGGTTCGTCGATGACCATGCGTTCGTCGGGATGGGGGCGCTGCGGCTCCACGGCGCGACCGGCCGCAGCGAGGACCTCCGGACGGCCGTCGAGATCGCCCGACGGCTCGCAGCGGCGTTCTACGATGCCGATGCGGGCACCTTCACGCTCCGGTCAGCCGAGGCAGAGCAGGTCGTGACCGCCACAGAGGAGGTGGTCGACCGGTCGACCCCCGCCGCCTCGGCGGTCGCTGCGGACCTGCTGTACCGGCTCGACCCGGTGCTCGCCGACGTGGACGGGCGCGCGCTCGCCCAGACGGTGCTCGCGCGCCACCACAACCAGCTGACCGCACAGCCCACCCAGCACGTCACACTGCACCTGCTGGGAGAGGTGCTCGCGCGGCCCTCGCGCGAGCTCGTCATCGCGGGGGCGCAGGATCCGCAGACGGCGTGGACACAGGTCGCGGACCTGAGCACACGGGGGCTCCGGCTTCTGCACCGGCCCGCAGATGACCGGACGACGGCGGCGGGCGCGCGCGAGCTGGGGTTCGATACCATCCCCCCGATCTGGCGGGGGCGCGCGACGGAGGGTGAGCTGCGCGCGTTCGCCTGCAAGGAGATGGTGTGCGCGCAGCCGACGGCCGACCTGGCGCAGGCACGGGCGGACCTCCGCTTCGCTCAGAGCTGATCGGCGAGTGCGGCCGCGATGGTGGTCGGGGCATCCTCGACCACACGCGCGACCTCCGCCCCCTCTCGCTCGACGACCACCGTGGGGATCCGCTCGACCCCGTACGCGTCGACCTGCGGGCCCGCCTTCGAGCCGTCGGCGGCCTGTGTGACCGGGTGGATGGACAGCCGCTCCGCGGGGACCGCTGCAGCCGCCAGCGCCGCAGCGAGCTGGGGGAGCTGCCCACGACAGTCCCCACACCAGTCGGCGCCCCACACATGGAAGTGCAGCTCGGGCTCCGACAGCGCCGCGACGACCGGTGCGTGTGCTGCGGCATCCCACATCGGGTCGGGTCGCATGGTCTCGAGGACCGGATCGGCCGGGTGGGTCATGCCCGAGCACGGCGCCATCGGCACAAAACCACTTCGAGCGGAGGCGTCACTATCATGTCCATCCTCGCCGCATCCGGAGCATGCACCCCAACATCCTCGCGACGATCGGCTCACCCCTGGTGCTGATCGATGGACCCCCGGGGGTCGCGGTGGCCGCGAAGCTCGAGTCGTTCAACCCTGGGGGGTCCGCGAAGGACCGCCCGGCGATCGCGATGATCGAGGCGGCCGAGGCGGCGGGTGAGCTGACCGCAGGCGATGTGATCGTCGAGCCGACCAGCGGCAACACCGGCATCGGCCTGGCGATGGCCGCAGCGGTGAAGGGGTACCGGCTGGTCGTGGTGATGCCCGCGAGCAAGTCGCCCGAGCGCCGGGCGGTCATGCAGGCATATGGGGCGGAGATCGAGCTCGTCGAGGGGGAGATCTCCGCGGCGAAGGACCGCGCGGATGCGCTGAGTGAGTCGGGGGAGATGGTCCAGCTCGGGCAGTTCGAGAATCCCGCGAACCCCGATGCGCACTACCGGAGCACCGCAGAGGAGATCCTCGGTGCGGTGGGGGACCGCAGCATCGATGCGCTGGTCGCGGGGGTCGGCACCGGGGGGACGATCTCGGGCATCGGTCAGCGGCTGCGCGAGGAGCACCCATCGATGGCCGTGGTGGCCGTCGAACCCGCCGCGAACGCGGTCATCTCTGGTGAGCCACCCGGCGAGGATCGCTACCAGGGGATGGGTGCAGGATTCATCAGCCCAAACCTCGATGAGGCGCTGCTCGACGGCGTCGAGACCGTCCCGATCGAGGAGGCGGAGGCGGAGTGCCGGCGCCTGGCTCGCGAGGAGGGCATCCTCGTGGGGCAATCATCCGGGGCCTCTGCGGTGGCCGCACGGCGCGTCGGCAGGCGGCTGGCTGCGGACCCCACCTGGGCGCGGCCGCCACACGGCCCGGTGATCTACGATGGGGCCGGACGAGAGGTGGATGTGCCCGCGTCGGTGCCACTGGTGCTCACGGTGTTCTGGGACGGTGGAGAGCGGTACATGTCGACGGGGATGTTCGGGTAGCTGCCCATGTGGCCACTTATGTCCGCACGCTAGAAGGGTGGGGTACGAAGCATGGCAGCTGAGACAGGCATCCGCGGCGAGACGTACCGCACCGAGAGCGTCGAGGACACTGACCTGGAGGCAGCGCTAGCGGCTCGCATCGACGGGGAGGTGCGCTTTGACACCTACAGCCGGGAGCTGTACGCGACCGACGCATCCGCGTACCGGCGTGTCCCGATCGGGGTCGTCTTCCCCCGCGGTGTGGATGATGTCATCGCGGTGATGCGCTACTGTGCTGACGCGCAGGTCGCGGTGCTGCCCCGTGGCGGTGGCACCTCCCTCGCGGGACAGGCGGTCAATGAGGCGGTGGTGCTGGATTTCACGAAGCACATGGCGACGGTCGGACCGGTCGACGGCGACCAGCAGGTGGTGCGTGCGGAGGCCGGCGTCACCCTGGGACGGCTGAACGCACACATCGCCCCGACGGGGCTGAAGTTCCCACCGGACCCAGCCTGGGGCGATAAATCGACACTCGGGGGGGCCATCGGCAACAACTCCACGGGGGCACACTCACTGCTGTACGGCAAGACGGACTACTACCTCGAGGAGGTCGAGGCGGTGCTGGCCGACGGTTCGACCGCGACCTTCGGGGAGATGACGATCGACCAGCTGCGCGAGCAGGCAGATCCGGAGGGCAGCCTCCTGGAGCAGATTCACGCCCGTGTGCTGGGGGTCCTCGAGGAGCATGCTGCGACGATCGAGTCCCGCTATCCGGACCTCAAGCGGAACGTCTCGGGGTACAACCTGGACATGCTGGTCGATGCGATGCGGGGACAGATGCGGCTACCGGATGACTCGGGGGTCGATCCCGACCAAACACCGGGCTCGGTGAACCTCGCGCATCTGCTGGCGGGGTCTGAGGGCACCCTCGCCATCATCACCGCCGCGACGGTGCGACTGGAGCCGAAGCCCGCTGCGAAGGGGGTGCTGCTGCTGACGTATGATGAGATCCTGGACGCGATGGCGGATGTCGCCCCGATCCTCGAGCACGGTCCGGCTGCGGTGGAGGTGATGGATGACATCCTGCTGGCACTCGCGCGGGACTCACCGGAGTTCGGGCCGGTCGTCGAGCTGCTGCCGGAGGGGACCAACTCGGTGCTGTTGGTCGAGTTCTACGGCGAGACCACCGCCGCGATCGAGGCGCAGATCGACGCGCTCGCAGCCGACCGCGTGGCCGATGGCGCAGGCGGCTCCAGCGCGGGCCGGGCGACACATGCGATGCCGGCGGTCGACGCGGAGACCCAGGCGAAGTTCTGGAAGATGCGCAAGTCTGGCCTGCCGATCCTGCTGTCGCGGACCGGCGATGAGAAGCACATCGCGTACATCGAGGACACCGCCATCCCCGCGGCGTCGCTTCCGGAGTACGTGGCGCGGTTCCAGGCGATCCTCGAGGAGTACGACACCTTCGCCGCGTACTACGCCCATGCGGGCCCGGGCGTGTTGCACATCCGACCGCTGATCTCCACGAAGACCGATGAGGGGCTCGCCGCGTTCGAGGCGATCGCCGAGCGCGTGACCGATCTGGTCGTGGAGCTGGGCGGCTCCGTCAGTGGCGAACACGGTGACGGTCGTGCGCGGACCCAGTGGAACCGCAAGCTGTACGGCCAGGAGCTGTGGGAGGTCTTCCGGGAGATCAAGCGCACATTCGACCCGGACTGGCTGCTCAATCCCGGCAACGTCTGTGGGGACCACGACCTCACCGAGGACCTGCGCTTCGACCCTGCCTACGAGTTCACGGCGCCACTGACACCCACCCTGGAGTGGCCGAACGAGAACGGGTTCAGGGGGATGGTCGAGCTGTGCCACGGCTGTGGTGGCTGTCGGGGCGAACAGGCGACGACGGGCGGGGTCATGTGTCCCACCTACCGTGCCACGGGCGAGGAGATCCAGACGACACGGGGGCGGGCGAACCTGCTGCGGTCGGCGATGTCGGGGGAGATGCGACCGGAGGAGTACCTCACAGACACGTTCATCGAGGAGGTGCTGGACCTCTGCATCGGCTGCAAGGGGTGTGCACACGACTGTCCGAGCGCGGTGGACATGGCGAAGATGAAAGCGGAGGTCACCCACGCATACCATCAGCGCCACGGGGTATCGCTGCGCACGCGGGTGTTCGCGCAGTTCGGACGGATCGCCCCGCTGGCCGCCCGCTTCGCGCCTGTGGTGAACCTGCTGCAGCGTGCACCCGGGGCGGCGGTGCTCCAGGAGCGACTGCTGGGCGTCGCACAGGAGCGGTCGCTGCCACGGTTCGCGAGCCAGTCGCTGCGTGGGTGGTACGATGCGCGAGGTGGCTGCACGGTGGACGAGCAGACCGCGACCGGGCAGGTCGTGCTGTACCCGGACACGTACACCATGTTCATCGAGCCGGAGAACGGCAAGGCGGCCGTCCAGGTGCTCGAGGCCGCCGGTGTGCATGTGACACTGGCGCCGTACACGGGGGGGTCGGGCCGGCCACCCTTCTCGAAGGGGATGCTGGACGTCGCCCGGGCGCGCGCGGAGCGGACCTGTGACACCCTCGAGCCGTACATCGCTGCGGGACGTGACGTGGTGGTCATCGAGCCCTCGGATGCGGTGATGCTGCAGTCGGACTATCTGGACCTGCTGGGCGAGCGCGCGGGGGAGGTGAGTGCAGCCACCTTCGGGGTCATGGAGTACCTCCGGGACACCGACGCCCTGGCGGACCTCCCGGTCGCAGGCGGCGGTCGACGCGTCCAGTACCACGGGCACTGTCATCAGAAGGCGACCGGCCGGGCACACGCCGCCGCCGAGGTCCTCTCATCGGCAGGCTATGCGGTCGAGGCGATCGACTCGAGCTGCTGCGGGATGGCCGGCAGCTTCGGCTACGAGCAGGAGCACTACGACCTCTCCCAGGCGATCGCCGACATCCTCATCGACCAGCTCGACCCGGGTGCGGCACTCGTCGCTGCATCGGGCACGTCATGCCGCACCCAGCTGGGCGACCGAGCACTCACCGCCGAGCACCCCATCCAGTTCGTCGCAGCCGCGGTCGACACCGCCGCGAGCTGAGCCGCCTCACCGTCTGACCGATTTACTCAGACCGTGAATATAAGTATTAATAGTGATGAGTTAGGGACGCCGGGGTGCCTCTGACAAACCGGCAATCTATCGCACCGGCCTTGCCCGGACCGGTGCGGGTGAGGGGCTTCCCTCACTTCGATTCGCTCACTGAGCGGGCGCTGCATCCGGTCCCGCACCCGCGACGAGCTCTCCGATGGCCCCCGCAGCCGCATCGGTCAGCTCGTGCTGGCCGCTGACGGTGTCCACCGCTCGATCGCGCCCCGAGAGGCGCCCCACGACGTCCGCAATGCGGTCATACTGCGTTCTGACCAGCGTGCCGACGAGTGCGGGGGAGCCGGCCCGACGCGCCAACCGGGCCGCGGCGCTGCGGCCCATGTGAACCGTCTCCGCACCGGGCTCGACCAGCGCCATCGCGAACGGCACCGCGTCGAACTGTGCGTGGAGGAACCGCTGTGCTGCGGGTTCCTCCCAGCCGATCAGCACGAGATCGTCGATCGCCCGCAGCGTCGATGCGGCGACCGTGCAGTAGGGGCACTCCGCGTCGAAGATGAGGACATCCGGGGCTGTCACAGCGAGTGTAGGGCCCGGATGGGCTAAACCCCCGCGCCGGTGGGAACGCTCTTGCGGGCAGGTGCAGATGGACTCACATGAGCACGAGTGACTGGGGCCGATGGTTGCTCGATGAGGTCGCGGCCACCGACCCCAGTGGCGTCGACCTCTGGTACCTCGGCTGCAACGGCTTCATCCTCAAGGGGGCTGACGGCACCACCCTCATGATCGATCCGTACCTGGGCACGGGCGATCCGCCGCGGACCATCCGGATGATCCCGGTGCCGTTCGACCCCACGGGGGTGGAGGCGTTGGACGGGATGCTGTTGACGCATGAGCACACCGATCACACCCATGGGCCGTCGCAGGCCCCGATCCTGGAGGCGACGGGTGCCCGCTGCTATGCCCCCTCCGCAGCGCATCAGAAGGCGACGGAGACGGAGGCGTGGCCCACCCGGTTCGGTGTCGATCAGGCCCAGCTCGTGGAGGTGGATGTGGGAGATGAGCTCGAGATCGGGGGGTTCTCGATCACCGTGATCGACACCCATGACCCCGATGCGGTCGCCCCGGTGGGCTACGTCATCGACCACCCCAGCGGCACGGTCGTCCACCTCGGAGATGCCCGCCCCAGTGACGGACTCACAGACGTCGCAGACAGGTTCGACATCGACATCGCCATCGCCGCCTTCGGGACCGCGGGGATGATCCCCGACAAGCAGACGGGTGAGCTCGTGCGGACGCAGTGGTACTCAGACGCGGATGAGATCATCACCATCGCCCAGCAGCTGGCGTGTACACGGCTCATCCCGACCCACTGGGACATGTGGAAGGGACTGACCGCGGACCCTCGCGGCCTGGTCGACCACGCACGCAGCTTCACCCATCCGCAGCACGTCGAGATCTTAGAGATCGGCGATTCCACCAGGCTCTGAGCGGACCGGCGCGACAGCTTCGTATCGCGGCATACAGTGTACAAATCGGTCGAACAACACCCTCCCTGTCCTCACAGCAGACGGTAGATGTGCTCGAGGTAGGTCTCACGCACGCGGTCACCCCAGTTGTGGGTGTACGTGTCGATGATATCGCCACCAACATCCCCACGCAGGTACTTCACGATGCCGCGGTCACCCGTGCGGTCCCGCAGGTGGGTCGTGAAGAAGTGGCGGAAGTAGTGGGGTGTGACGTTCTCCGCCGCTGAAGCACCGGATCGGTGCCAGCCTGCGGCGCGTGCATGCTGCTCGACGATGTGATGGACCATGTCCGGGCTCAACCGGCTGCCCCACGCCCCGGATGTGGAGGTGAACAGCGGTTCTGCGGGCGATCGGACGTCGGGCCGGATGCGTAGCCATCGGAGCAGCACCCCCTCGAGTTCGTCGTCCACGGGGACCACGGTCGCGCGCCGACGTTTGTTCGATGCCGTCCGGCGCTCACCGCCGAGTTCACCGCCTCGCGTGGGCATCGAATCGACGTACAGTGACGGGCCCCGACCATACAGCACCGCACGCGGCTCGACGTCCGCACTCGCCACCTGCGAGAGTGCATGGGTCTGTGTGGTGAGATCACGGAGGTCGAGGTTGCACAGTTCACCCACACGCATCCCGGTCTTCAGCAGCGTCACGACGACGGCCTGATCGAGCGGATGCCGCACTCCACGGACGAACTGGCGCATCTCAGCCACGTCGATGTCGCGTCTGGAGGGGTTGGTGTCGACGGATTCGTCGATCTCCGCGAGCACGAGCGCCATCGGGTTGCTCTCGAAGGCGCCCACCTGCACCATGTACGCGAAGAACCGGTGTAGGTAGGATGCGTATGTCGCGATCGTGGATGCGGCGGCCTGATCGCGGCGCAGGCGGTGGATGAACGCCATGCAGTCCCGGTGGGACGCCTCTGCGAGCGGAGCTTCGAGCTGCGTCTCGAAGTCCCGGAGCACACGTGCGTACGCCCGATGGGTCCGTTCGGCCTTCCCGAGATACTCCATGTCGTCGAGGAAGTAGCCGATGGGATCGTCCGCGACGGTGACCTGCTCACTCATCGCTGACCCTCACGTACCCCCCTTGCCGGCCATCATACCGGATCTGATTCGCATCCTGCAGGGCGGCCAGCGCCTCCTCCAGCTCTGATTCGAGATCGCCGCGCACCTCCGCAAGCAGCGCATCCCACCCCGACACGCCCGCCTCACCGATCATCGAGGCCACCCGTTCCTGCAGGTCGGCCTCCTCTTGCGGCTGCTCAGCAGGGTCTGCGGCGGCATCCACCACCGAGGGCACCGGGAAGTCCCGACGTCCCGCCTGGACCATCGTGCGGACGAACTCGCTCTGGGACATCCCAAGCGCAGCCGCGTGTTCGACCCACACCTCCTTCTGGTACTGCGGGATGTAGGTCATGATCGACGCGCGCTCCTCCTCATCAGCGCTACCCATGCGTGCGACTTCTCCTCATAGGGGGATTTGCAGCAGATACACAAATAAACATTGTTATCTGTGGAGATGCAACCGTACTCTTGGAGATATGGCAATAATATCTGTATTGATACAATACTATTTCTAGGCATTACTGTATACGCACAGTTTGTAGATATCACAGATGTGAATTGTGGCTTCGTGCGGCATTCGTATCAGGTTTTAGATATGTGTATGACGAAGGCGGTGGACGACCATCGTCAACCCGTTCACCCCCGATGCGGTGGATGAGAATGCGATGTCGTTCGAGCAAGCTGCAGCACGATATGATGTGATGCAGACCATCCGATCCAGATCCGCTCCTGCGAGCTGAATGATGGGTGGGACCCCGTGGAGACTGTTGTCTACGATTGCCAGCGGTCTGTCACACAGATTGAACCTAGGTCGGTGTCCTGCGACCCCCCGTTTCGCGACACATCTGGACTGCCGACATCGCACCTTATTGGCATACAACTCTGCCGCACGTGATCTATCTTCACGCGAAAGGTCACTCTGAACGGTCACCGTATGCAGAGACCGTCTTCTGGGTTGTGCCGATGTGGCTTGTTTGTTCCAGATAGCTATCGGCATCGACGTTTGCCACAGACACAAGATGAGCGGCGACGTTGGTGGTGGGTACCGCATTCGGTTTGTGGGCGTCGACAGCTGTGGTCGAAGATTTGCGCGTACAAGGAGGTCTCCCTGATTGTCAAGATCCATGTGTGCATACACATTAGCTAGTAGCTAGCACCAGGAGTCGCACCATACGTGATCACCCTGCTAAACCAGCTGCTATGATTCTTACATTCAGGGACAGATAGCTGCTGCACTGGGAAATCGGGGTAACAAGTATCCTGCAACGAGCCAGCGAGAATTGCACTTCGCGACCGACGCTCTCGGACGTTTACAACAAGCTTTGCTTGTCGAGATCCCTAATGCACGGCCGGTCCCCGGTGCCTCGACCCATCTGACCGTTCACTGATCGTTAGTGTGGGAATCACCGCTGGCCCCCAGATGTGCTGTGGCAGGGCGTTGTGAAGGCGGCACCTCGTCAAGGGTCCATGGGGGAGTGCAGAATGGCCCAGTTTGACTGGACCACTCGGTGAG
>Ga0209923_1000021_pt1 | contig 72594 bp, 59 predicted proteins | sample SalPon1_A_H2O_MG_FD_185696 | JGI IMG/M metagenome (GOLD analysis project Ga0209923, IMG submission 185696) | Salt pond water microbial communities from South San Francisco under conditions of wetland restoration - Salt Pond MetaG R1_A_H2O_MG... | ecosystem: Environmental > Aquatic > Non-marine... | reverse complement strand
TGAGAAGTGTATTGTATCATATGCAAAGTTATTGCGTAAATATACGTTTTTATTTGCATATAAACTGTTAAAAAATGGACTTATTTCACTAGATTTCAGTGATTTATAGTAGAATGAGGAGAGCCTAATTATATTGAAAAGCTACTCTATGATGATGTGAGTCGTATTCCTTATCAAGATACCCAAGCAGCTATAAAAGATTCACAAAGCGGTAAGCTTGAAAAAATAAAAAATTTAGAGGATTGGCTTGAAAAATTGTAATTTATGTATGACTTAGAAGTAACCACTAAGTTTAAAAAAGATGTTAAAAAATTAAAAAGTCTGCAAAGGATTATGAATTGGCAGTAAAAGTTCTAAGACTTCTCCAAAAAGGAGGCGTTGAAGAAATACCTGATAAAATGTGACCATACCCGTTAAAAGGCAATTATAAGAATAACTGGGAATGCCATATCAAATCAGATTTTTTGATCATTTGGTTTCAAATTGACACACGACAAGTGATTCGATTAATCCGTATTGAATCGCATTCTGACTTGTTTAAGTGAGATTTTAAACTAGAATAGGAATTAGACTTGTAATTTTTATCATATCAAATTCCACTTTCCTTAGTCATAGAGTTAACATTTTTTTTACTCGGTTTAAAACTAAACTGATGCTGTTTTTCAAAAATAAAGATCATTAAACTATATTTGTGATATAAAATACTATGTTTATGGGTGTAGAAGCAGATTTAAAATGGATACATAATGAGTTGGATCAAGTTAAAGATCCTGATTTTATAGAAGCTATTAAGAATATGTTGGAATATAGAAAAAAAGTATCCACAGAACGTATAAGTATTGAGCAATACAATAAAGAGATAGATGAAGCTGAAAGAGATATAGAAAATGGCAACTATTATACGCAGGAAGAAGTTGAAAAAAGGGCAAAAGAATGGGGAAGGTAGTTATTTGGTCAGAACCATCCTTGCAGCATTTATCTTTAATTCATGGATATATTTTGAAAGAATCTGGTTCTTTAACAACCGCTGATAATGTTATTGATAAAATTATTAAATCAACACAAATTTTATCAAACCAACCAAAAATAAATCCACCAGACAAGTTTAAACTTAATAATAATGGTGATTATAGAGCATATGAAATTTATAGCTATCGCATTGCATACCGTATATTGCTTAATAAAGTTAGAATTTTAAGAATACGCCATACAAGTCAAGAGCCTTTAAAATATTAGCTTATCAGCTTATGCATCGGTTCTAAAACCTTAACTAGCATTTATATTCTTCGATTCAAGCAAATTTCATTATAACAAATCCCACTTTTCTTAGTCTTACAGTAAACAACTTATTTTATGAAAAAGATAGCTGTGCTCATTTTGATGAGTTTTTTTGTTATTTCCTGCGGTCCTAAATCCCAAAAACAAGAGAATCTAAAAGTCATGCTCGATTTAGTCAACATCGATAAAGACCGAGTTCTGGTTACGCATGATCCCGGTGTTATCGAGCAGGAGATGATCGAGTTTTATATTTCTAAAACCATTCCCGGTACGTATGCCATCAATGATTATGGACAATTTGCCGAGAATTTCAAAGCCTATGATTATGATGGTGAAGAGATCACTGTGGAGCGCATCAATGACAACACCTGGCAGATCAAAGGTGCCAAAAACCTGGACAAAGTCACTTATTTAGTGAACGATACCTTTGATCAGGAAGGCGAAGGCGGTACGTTCTCGCCGGCCGGCACCAATATCGAAAAAGGCGAAAACTTCATGCTTAATCTGCATAGCTTCGTAGGATACTTTGAAGACATGCAGGAAGAAACCCATGAGCTACTTATTCATCATCCGGAGAAATTAGTGGGAGCAACTTCTTTGAGCTTAGCCAAACAAATGGATGAAGAACAATTTGTTACTGATCAATATGTAACCGATCGTTACTTTGGCATTATAGATAATCCGATCATGTATGCTGAGCCGGATACCACGAGTTTTGATATCCAGGGAATGAAAGTGCAATTGAGCATGTATTCGCCAAACGAAGCTTATTCCACAAAAGATCTAAAACCAAGCTTAGAAGAAATGGTTCAGGCGCAAAAAGCATTTTTAGGGGATATTGATAATACGCCTATTTACACCATCATGTTGTATTTATCTGATATGAACGATCAGGATGCACGTGGTTTTGGCGCTTTAGAACATCATACATCAACGTCAGTTGTATTGCCGGAATCCATGCCATTACCACGACTTGAAGAAACCATGACCGATGTGGTCTCGCACGAATTTTTTCACATCATCACGCCACTTAATGTTCATTCTGAAGAAGTACATTATTTTGGCTATAACGATCCCGAAATGTCCAAACATTTATGGATGTATGAAGGCGTAACCGAATATTTTGCTAATCTTTTCCAGATCGATCAGGGATTGATCAGCGAATATGAATTTTACAAGCGGATAAATGATAAGATTCAAACCGCATCCAGTTTTGATAGGACGATGTCTTTTACTAAAATGAGCGAGAATATCTTAACTGATGAATACAAAGACAGCTACTATAATGTCTACCAAAAGGGTGCTTTAATCGGCATGGCCTTAGATATCCGATTACGTGAATTAAGTGACGGCGAAATGGGCATCTTAGATCTAATGAAGAAGCTGATCAATAAATACGGCAATGACAAACCATTTAACGATGAAGCTTTATTTGATGAGATCGTAGCGATGACCTATCCGGAGATCGGAGACTTTTTTGATACGTATGTAAGCGGCACTACACCGCTTCCTTTTGATGAGATATTGGCTAAAGTTGGCATTGAAAGAATGTCAAAAATGCAAAAGACCGGCTATTTCTTAGATGGGCAAACGCCGTTTATCAATGTTGATCAGAGTAGTGGCGAAGTATTTTTTAGAAAATCTTATCCTATGAATTCGTTTTTCAAGGACTTAGGACTTATGCCCGGCGATGTCATCAAATCTATCAATGGCACTGAATACAATTTAGACAATGTAAGAAATATGATAGGCGCCTCTATGGGTTGGCAAGAAGGTGATGATTTCAAGATCGTTATAAAAAGAGGTGATGAAGAAATGAGTTTCAAAGGAAAACTCAAGCAACCGATGCTCAAAAAATCAACTTTACAAGCAGTAGAACTGGAGGAAAGCAGTAAAGCTTTTCAATTAAGACAAGCCTGGTTAAAAGGTTAAACTGTCATTCTGAAGGAGCTTTTCAGCGACAGAATCTTTAGACGGTAATTTTTCCTTGTTATTGGGAAAGATTCCTCTCCCGAATAGTTCGGCATCGGAATGACATTATTATACTGAACGTAGTGAAGTATCTTTTCATACAAACTATCTACACTTCATCAACATACTCTACATCACTTTAATTATGCGAGGTTTCAAACTTCGCATAGCGGTGTAATTTGTCATACTGAAAAATCCCTTTTTTGACAAAGAAGGGAGAAGTGAAGTATCTTTTCAATAAAAACATCATAAGGGAAAGATTCATCTCCCGAATAGTTCGGCATCGTAATGACATTGTCATACTGAACGTAGTAAAGTATCTTTTCATACAAACTATCTACACTTCATCAACATACTCTACATCACTTTAATTATGCGAAGTTTCAAACTTCGCATAGCCATGTTATACTGAACGTAGTGAAGTTTCTTTTCAGAGAACTTATTGATCCGTCTTAAAATATAAACTTGTAAATAAATGTTCATGATCTAATACAAGAAACCAAAAAGCCATAATGGTATCTTGTTATGATATCCGTATTCTATGTCATCGGCAATAACATAAGCATTTTCTAAATTTTTAATTTGTTTTCTGGACTTTTCTTTACCGCCAATTTCAAAAGCATACTTTTCGTTGATCAGAAAATCTGTTTGTTTATGATAGCTTATCTTGTTTTTTTGTCCTAATTGATTAGCGAAAAAGGTTTCCCTGACATTTCCTGTATTTGAACCTGACGGAGAAAGGGCATACATAAGGTTAGTGTTCTCTAAATACACCTTAGCCGGCTTCTGCAATTTTGCATTGCCATAGGCATTTTTTTGTAAATGAATGCTTAAGCCTACTTCTTGTAAGTGATATAAGTAAGACATTAATGTCGTTCTGTGTAAGTCCATTTTTTGACTTAATGCTGTTATGTTAGGTACAAAAGGGGCTGATTCTGATATGATAGTCAGTAGTTGCTTGAGTTTAGGTGCTAAAGCAATATCAACACCACGTAGCAAAGGAAGTTCTACCTCAAGCATCATGTTGATCACTTCTTCTAAACGTTGTTCATATAGATCAGGATCTTCTTTATAAAATGGATAATATCCTAGCTTTAAATACCTTTTGAAATAACGTAATGGCTTTATCTTATCGTTGATCAAGCTAGCCATGTTTATATGATTCCTCAAAATATCTTCTAAAGTATATTGTTCAAATTGAATTCCGGTTTCTAAGGCAAGGTATTCTCTAAACGATAAACCTTGCATATGATAAACAATAGCTCTCCGACTCAGGTCAGCTCTTGCGTTTAATATTTCCAACAGCGATGACCCTGTAAAAACTACTTTCAATTCCTGATGATCGTCATAGATATTTTTTAGCTCTTGAGCCCAATTGGCATATTTATGTACTTCATCAAGAAACAGATATTTACCTCCATTTTTTGCAAATTCTTCGGCTAGACCTACAAGCGTTCTGTCCTTAAAGGCAAAAGAATCTAAACTTACGTACAATGTATCTTCAATGTTTTCATTGAAGTTCAATTTCATATATTGCAATAACAATGTGGTTTTCCCAACACCTCTTGCGCCTTTGATACATATTAATCTCGCATTCCAATTGATATCATCCATTAAACTTCTCACAAAGCCTGTGCTGACTTGCTGCGTCTTTTTTCTGTATCTGATAAATAAATCTTCCATAATGTACATCTAATTATACAAAATTATAAAAAATTGTATATTGTAATGTACAATTATGCTATTTTAAAGAACGATTAAAGAGTTGAAGAGAAATATTCCTCTCTTATGTAATGCCGGATCGGATTAACACCTGGGAAAGATTCCTTTTTTCGGCTTTGCTAAGCACGGGCTCTTTGTTGGAATGAGATTTTCATACTGAACAATCCCTTTTTTGACTTTTCCGTCAAAGAAGGGAGAAGTGAAGTATCTTTTCAATAGAAACATCTTAAGGGAAAGATTCCTCTCCCGAATAGTTCGGGATCGGAATGACATTGTTATAGGGAACGTAGTGAAGTATCCTTTCATACAAACTATCTACACTTCATCAACATACTCTACATCATTTTAATCATGCGAAGTTTCAAACTTCGCATAGCGGTGTAATTTGTCATAGGGAACAATCCCTTTTTTGACTTTTTTCCACCGAAGAAGTTTGAAGTGAAGTATCTTTTCAATAGAAACATCTTAAGGGAAAGATTCCTCTCCCGAATAGTTCGGGATCGGAATGACATTGTTATAGGGAACGTAGTGAAGTATCCTTTCATACAAACTATCTACACTTCATCAACATACTCTACATCACTTTAATTATGCGAAGTTTCAAACTTCGCATAGCGGGATTGTATATTGCAATGTACAATTATCCTATTTTAAAGAACGATTAAAGAGTAGAAGAGAAATATTCCTCTCCCGAATAGTTCGGGATCGGAATGACATTGTCGTACTGAACGTAGTGAAGTATCTTTTCATACAAACTAACTACACTTCATCAACATACTCTACATCACTTTAATTATGCGAAGTTTCAAACTTCGCATAGCGGTGTAATTTGTCATAGGGAACAATCCATTTTTTGATTTTTTTCCACCGAAGAAGTTTGAAGTGAAGTATTTTTTCAATAGAAACGTCTTAAGGGAAAGATTCCTCTCCCAAATAGTTCGGAATTGGAATGACATTGTCATAGGGAACGAATTTTTCTTTTGTCTTTAGCTGGATAAGGATGAGGTGAAGTGTCTTTTGATATATTTCAGCAACTTATTATTTGCCTAGACTTGTTAATGCGAAGTTTCAAACTTCGCATAGCGAAATTATTTGCATAGACTTATTATTGCGAAGTTTTAAACTTCGCATAGCGAATCCGTTATCGGAATGATAATTCATCACTCTTCCTGCTTAGCGTATTTCTCTTTGAATTTTTTGTAAAGCTGGGTTTGATGGCTTTCTAATGAAATCTCGCGACCATCGATAAATGCACGTGTTAACTGATTTCCTTGCATATCTAGCGCGTCACCTTCACTGATGAAAAAAGTTGCGCGCTTACCTTTTTCTAAACTTCCGTAATGCTCATCGATGCCTAATATTTTTGCGGTATTGTAGGTGATCAATTGTAAAGCTTGTTCTTTGGTTAAACCATAACCGGCTGTCGTTCCGGCGTAGAACGGAATATTCCTGGAGTTCATCCTTTCCATTCTTCCGCTTCCTTCTAAGCCAACTAAAACCCCTTTTTCCACTAATTGCGCTGGCAATTTATACGGATGATCAAAATCTTCATTTTGATAACGCGGTAAAGAATGGACGCGTTGCACTAAAACAGGGATATCGTTATCTTTCAATTCATTCGCTACGCGATCGGCACGATAGCCACCTACAACAACGAATTCAGGCAGGTCGAATTGCTTCTTGAAAGCGATCATGTCTAATAAACACTTGGTCGCATCGGAATGAACATAAAGTTTCTTTTGTCCACTGAATAATCCGCGCATAGCTTCAAATGCAAGATCTTCATCTTCCGGTGTTTGGATAGCATAAGCTTTGGCTCGCTTGAAGTAATCTTTTAGTTGATCAACTTCTTTTCCATATTTTTTGTTGATCTTCCAGCCTTTTCCGCCACCAAATCCATAGCTTTTTCGCTTGTATTGCGTTGGCCAGTTCAAATGAACGGCGTCATCCTTTTTTACAACCGCATCTTCCCAATGCCAGGCATCGAACTGAACGATTGAGGAAGTTCCTGATATTCTTCCGCCGCGCGGTGTTATCTGTCCCATTAAAACGCCATTCGGTCGCATACTTTCCACTACTTTGCTTTCTGTGTTGTAAGCGATCAAACTCCTTATATGCGGTAAGAACTTCCCCAATTCATCTTCATCACGGGTTGCTTTAACCGCGTCGATCTCTGCTAATCCTAAAGTAGCATTCGGAGCGATAAATCCGGGATAAATATGCTTGCCGTTTGCATTGATGACCTTTCCTTTTTCCTGCTCTTCATCATGATCGCCTATATAATCGATCTTTCCGTTTGAAAAGACGATCAGGCTGTTCTTAATGATTTCTCCGGTTCCGGTATGAGCGGTCGCTCCCTGAATACTTAAAGTTTGCTGTTGCGCTTCTGCTGGTCTTTGCTGAGCCTGTATTCCCATAAATTTCAACAGGATACAAGCTATTAAAACTAATTTTATATTCATTATGCTTTTTTTAGTGTTTATCAATGCTTTCACAAGTATGGTATTCCTTGTCTTGTTTTTTGATCGGTTGGGTTTTGAGTCCTTTCTCGTTAGCTTCTATCAATTTATTGATCAGGAACTGACGGGTTTTCTTGGCTTCTTTTAGTCGCTGATCGGCGCGTTCTCTATCAAAATAGGTAACGCCTTCAATGATGGTTTTCTCGGCTTTCGCATAAACGCTTAACGGATGATCGTTCCAAATGACCACGTCTGCATCTTTGCCCTCCTTCAGGCTTCCTAATCGATCATCTAAATGCAATAATTTAGCCGGATTGAGCGTAACGAACTTCCAGGCATCTTCTGGTGCTACCACGCCGTATTTCATACTTTTGGCGGCTTCCTGGTTTAATCTGCGCATCATTTCCGCATCGTCACTATTGATCGCCGTGACCACACCTTGCTCGTGCATTAAAGCCGCGTTGTAAGGAATAGCATCATTCACTTCATATTTGTAAGCCCACCAGTCGCTGAATGTCGATCCGCCGGCGCCGTGTTCTTTCATTTTATCGGCTACTTTATAACCTTCCAGAATGTGGGTAAATGTATTGACCGTAAAATCAAATTGTTCTGCGACACGCATCAACATCACGATCTCGCTTTGCACATAGGAATGGCTAGAGATAAATCGTTCACTATTGATGATCTCTAGCAAGGTCTCTAATTCTTCATCTTTCCGGTAATCGCCGGTTTTCTTACGTTCTTCGAATTCTTTTGCCCGGCTGAAATAATCGATGAATACCTGTTCAACGCCCATTCGGGTTTGCGGGAAACGCGTGTTGCTGCCCCAATTGGACTGCTTGACGTTCTCGCCTAAAGCAAATTTGATGAACGGATCCGCATCATCGATGAGCATTTCATCTGCATTGGCGCCCCATTTTAATTTTAAGATTGCAGATTGACCGCCGATGGGATTAGCGGAACCATGTAATAATTGGATCGTCGTTACACCGCCGGATAAAGCGCGATAAATACTGACATCATCCGGATTTAAGGCATCTTCCATTTTCACTTCTGCTGATGAATTTTGACCGGCTTCGTTGATCGATGTGCCGGCGATATGCGAATGTTCATCCACGATTCCGGATGATACATATTTTCCGGTAGCATCGATAATTTGTGCGTTTGTTGCGCTTAGGTCTTTTCCAATCTTACTGATCTTTCCGTTTTTTAATAAGATATCGGTGGATTCCAATTCTTTATCAGCTTCACCCGTGATCAGCGTCGCATTTTTGATCAACATCGGTTTTTGTTGTTGCGTTTGCACATCTTCAACACCATAGGTAAGGTTAGGATAAGTAACGGCTATAGGTTGGTAATCATCATCTTCTTTATTTTTTGCATTTTCTTTTTCAGCCGATTCTTTACTGGTCAGATCAGCTTTTTCTTTTGTCAAGAAAAAATCTACTTCCTGACCATCAGCCAAAACAGCAGAACCTTTTAGCGCATCGATATTTTTATCTATTCGAGCACTCATGCGAATGTAGCTTTTATCTTCTTCGTTATCGGTTTTAAGCAATAGCCGGAACCACTTATCTTTAATGGTCAATTTATTAGGAAATAGCATTGAATCTTTTTCAACTTCGGCTTTATATTTATCACCTTTCTTTTTGATGCTTACTGAATAATCGGTATCATCTAATTCCAGTTTGTATTTTCCGGTAAGGTCGGCTTGCCTTCTGTTCTTCAACCGATGTTGCTTCCCTAATATCCAGTTTTCATAGATTTGATTATCATCTGAAAAGATAGGTTTTGAAGTAATAATGAAATTGGCGAGCTTTCCTTTTTCCAGTTTGCCGTTGTCATCTTGTTGATTGAGCATAGCAGCCGGAATTGTAGTTAAAGCGGCTAAAGCTTGTGGTTTAGATAAACCGTGAGCTATCGCTTTTTTGAGTTGTTTCTTAAAATTACTCATTTTATCCAAGCCGTGTAGCGAAAAAGCGAACGGGATATTCTTTTCTTCCATCATTCCGGGATTTGCCGGCGCTTGATACCAGTGTTTCATCATTTCCAACGACAATTCTCTGGATAGATAAGGTCTGCTCATATCATAAGCATCCGGATAATCGAGGGGAAGAATGAATTGAGCATTAGTGGCCTTGATGTCATCTATTCTTTTATATAGATCATTATCGGCCAGGATGATAAAGTCCTTATCGAACTCGTCTGCGATCTTATCTGCTCTGAGCGCATTTAGATAATCACCGGCGTGAAATAGTTTCGGTAAACTCTTTTGCCTGTTAAAAGCTTCCAGGCTCAAATCTTTTTCTCCAGGTTTTGTTTCTTGATACCAGTCTGAGTCCCAAAAAACCTGACGCATCAATGCCATTTTGCCCATGATGGAATTTGGGTAAGATTGTCGAGTTTGTTGACTTCTCTTGAACGACCAGTACTGAGCGGTTTTATCAGCTATTATCTTAGGAAGTTGGTGTTCATCACTTTGCAAACCCAGGAGCATTCCGGTTCCGCGGATCAAACCATCAGGAATATGCGTATTGACCGCGCCAAAACCCATTTTTCGCATTTGTTTGGCTTTTTTCTCATCAAATTCAAAATGATCAATAGCTGTTTGTGATGGCCGAATATGGTCGTTCCAGTAGTAGCCGTTTCGTTTACTTTCATACTGAGGCTGGCTGTTGCGTTTGGCTTTATCGATATCTTTGATGCCAAAATCTGAAAATACATCGATGAACGAATGATAGATATGAGCGCCATTCAATGAATAGGTTACTGCATTTTCCGGTAAACGGATATTTTTACCTATCGCGACGATCCTGCTATTCTTAACAACGAGGTCAGCGTTCTTTAATATTTTTCCCGGCTCCGGATGAATCGTTGCATTTTTTAAGATTACCGCTTGATCGGTTCGTGTTTTAATTTGCTTGTTATCCGGACGATATTCTTGTGCTTTTACACTTATCGAAGTAAGTATAATAGTGATAAAAATAATTTGTAAGTATCTCATATTCATAAGGTTGATTCTTGTTGATAGTAATTAACGAGCAGTGCTACCACGTAATTATAGGTTTTCATGCCTTTAGGTTGATTATTCGCTTTAAGGAAGTTGCCGTAGATCAGTTTCATCACTGGTTCAAAAGGGTTATCGTATTTTGACCAAAATACAGAAATTTCTTTAAAATTCTTGATCACGCCTGGATTAAGATCAGAAATTAAGGCTTTATGTGATAGAGGTTCTCTCAAATAAAGGTCTTTCAAACAATGCTGCAACGCATAGCATAAACCCGAATAGCGCAGCAATCGGTCACGCGAATTGATCGTGGTCAGGCAAGCCAGGAAATTTGCTTCATTTTCCTTAGCATAGCCTATTTGATGCGCTTTTTCATGCGCCATGATGGTAGGTTTTCTAAAATCCGGGACTAAAGCGTTGATCTGACTTTCATTTGTAAACGGATTATAATAACCGCTAAATCCGGCGTAGGTGAGTGCTGTGCTAAATAAGGAAGATTTTACTTCGTTAGCCGGTATTCTGGTGATCAGCTGATGATTTGACATAGATAAATATGCCTGCTGAACAGATGGACCGAAATCATTCTTCCTGGGAAATTGAACAGCTACGGTATCGGAAGTGCTCAAGATCCGCTGTTCTTTGTTCACCGCATCGACCAATCGACAACTAAGGTCTTTCAGTTCTTTTGCAGAATAGGCTGTATCAATATCCAATTTTTTATCGATTGGTAAGCGGTAGTAATTTAAGCCCCAAAAAATGTTGAATATCAAATAAATAGATGCAAGAAAAGTGGTCATGTCCAGCAATTTGTTCTTTAACCGATGCTTTCTGGTAAAGAACAGACCGATAAACCATTTAACGATGATGAAGATTAGGAAGATATAAATGACATCACCCAATGAAAATGGAATAGCCGAATAGAAAAAGGATAAGAACTCAGCAATATAGGGAAATAGCCCCATGGAATAATTACGTTCTATCCCTTGCTCATATTGACCTAATATGAATATCAGCAAAACCTGCAGCGGGAAGCTTAGGCTAATGATATATTTCCAGCGTTGTTTCATATTTATCTGTAAACCTTTTGTTCGTTCATCCAACGTCTGTACTTTCTGGCATTCCGATTATGCTGGCGAAGGGTTTTAGCGAAGTTGTGAAAGCCTGGATCTTCCGGGTCAGCCGCAAAATAATAATAATCGTGTTGTTCATAATTTAGAACAGCCTTTAAATAGCTGATCTCAGGAATACAAATAGGTCCTGGCGGTAATCCTTGATTTTGATAAGTGTTATAAGGTGAGTCGATCTTAAGGTCGTCCGTCAGCACTCGTTTTATCTCTAAAGGTTCCTCGCTTTGACGCTGCATGGCAAAGATCACTGTAGGATCAGCTTGTAGCGGAATTCCCTTTTCTAATCTGTTGATATAAACACCAGCGATCCTGTCCGCTTCTTCAAGTTGGGAAGTTTCTTTTCTGACAATAGATGCTAATGTGGATGCATCAACCTTCGAGAAATTTAAGTTTTCCAACTTTTTTTCCCGTTCTGCATTCCAGAAATTATCGTATTCCCTGTACAACCGATCTCTTAGATCTTCAGCTGTTACGTCCCAGTATATTTCATAGGTATTAGGCAAAAAGATGGCTGATACCGTTTTCCTGTTGAGATCATTTTTTTCTAAAAATATGGAATCTGTGAATGACCTGTAAATGGTGGTAGCATCTATCGCAATTTGTTTTGATAAAGTTTGAGATAAGGATCTTACATTTTTCTCATAACTGAATTGAAGCCTTACAGGCGTATTCCTACTTCTTAATGAATTGATGATCTCATTATTGTTCATGCCTTTTTCAATAGGATATTTACCGGGTTTCACCTGATATTTTTTCTTATCAGCCACTAATTGAAAGTAATCAATGTTATCTAATAAAGGTTCAAGTTTTTTGACAACAGCTGTGAAATCGTCAGTTTTTCTGATATAAACATATTTTACATCTTTATCAAAAGTAGTGTTATCTGCCAGTATGATGTTACTGATAAAATAAGCAAATACCCCTAATATTACCAGGCCTAACAAAGCTACGGCCACTAAAACTTTACTTCTGTTCTTCATTTTTTATTTTTTGATAAAAAAGTTCGTCTTTAAATTCGTTATCGGTTTTACGCCAATCTATTTTCTTCCCGGAATAGCTAAATCCGGCTTTTTCAAATAATTTGATACTCGGCAAATTATCCGCCAGAATAGAGGCATACAATTGATGTAAATACAGTTTTTCAAAAGCGTATTTTTCAATGATCTGTAACGCTTGTAATGCAAATCCATTCCTTTGATGATTTTGATGGATGATAATCGCCAAGCCGGCGCGTTTATGCTGTTGATCAAAATCATAGAGATCGATAAAACCTATTCGTTTTTCATCCTGTTTATCAGCGATCAATAAACGCAATTGACCGGCTTCTGTAATTGATTGTCTGGCTACTTTGATATATTCTTTAAGGATGTATTCAGAAAATGGCTGGATGGTATCGCCGTGTTTCCAATTCTCGGGATCGTTTTCAATGGCTTTTAAGAAATCCAGGTCATCCAGTTCTAAAGCGCGTAATAAAATATGCTGATCACTTAATAAGTTCATCAAGTTCTCCTTTAAAGACGAAAGCCACCGGACCGGAAAGTGTGATATTCGTATATAAATGATCGGCTGAAAAAGAAACTGCTAATTTGCCGCCTTTTGTATTAACCTTTATCTTTTCTTGTTTGATCTTATCTGCAAAATGGGCTACGATCCCAGCAGCGGTTACGCCGGTTCCGCAAGAATAGGTTTCTGCTTCTACGCCGCGTTCATAGGTTCGCATATGAATTTCGTTATCGATAATTTGAACAAAATTGACATTCGTACCGCCTAAACTTTGAAATTTTTCTTGATATCTGATCGCTTTTCCTTTTTGATACACATCTACAAGGTCAATATCGTCCACAAATTTCACAATATGAGGCGATCCAGTATCGAGGAAATAGGTCCGGTCCTCTAATTTGTCCGGGTTTTTAGTGTCTCTCATACTTAAATGAACATAATCGGTAGCATCTATAAGGGCTTGATGATCGCCATCGGGAGCTTCAAAAGTGGTTTTTTTTCCACAGATATTCATCGCATAAGCAAAGGAAGCAATACATCTGCCACCATTGCCACACATACTGCTGAGATCACCATCGCTGTTGAAATACACCATCTTAAAATCAGCCTTATCACTGTTCTCAAGTAATATCAAGCCATCGGCGCCTATTCCTTTTCTTCTGTCACATAGGCCTGCAATGAGATCGGTATCATTTTTGATATGGACTTGACGGTTATCGATTAGGATAAAATCGTTAGCCGTACCGTGATATTTATGGAAGTTCAATTTTTTGACACAAATATATTGAAAAGTTTAACTCTATTAGCGGTTAAAATGACGTTAACAGGAATTAAACGAAAAAAGCGATACTTTAAATTTAAATAAAAAAAATAGACCATGAAAAAATACGTAAGCCTTATCACTGTTGCGATTCTAGCAAGTTTGATGACCTACGGTTTGTTCGAAGTAACCCATGTAAAAAAAGAGCAAAATGGAACTTTAACAACAAAAGCAAAGGAAGAAACGCCTTTTCTTCCGATGGCGAACATGCCCGTAAGTTCAAATGCGGACAATAAGTTCGTAACTGCAGCTTCAGAGACCGTTAATGCTGTTGTCAACGTAAAGAACATCAGTGTTGCGCCCAAGCGGAGTTTTTTCTTTGGGTATTCCCAAGAGAAAAAGAAAGCTATTCGCGGAGTAGGGTCGGGCGTGATCATTAGCCCGGATGGTTATATCGTAACAAACAATCATGTGATCAAAGGGGCTAAAGAAATAGAGGTAACCTTGAACAATAATGAGAACTACACCGCGAAGATCGTTGGGACAGCCCCTAAAAGTGATATCGCCTTGCTAAAAATAGAGGAAAACGACCTACACTATTTGACCTTTGGGGATTCTAATAATGTGAAGGTGGGCGAATGGGTGCTTGCCATAGGCAACCCTTTTAATCTTACATCCACGGTAACAGCTGGTATTGTGAGTGCCAAGGCCAGGAACCTTGATCCTGATAATAATATGTACCAATCCTTCATTCAGACCGATGCTGCAGTAAACCCTGGAAATAGTGGTGGAGCATTGATCAATGAAGAAGGCCAGCTCATAGGCATCAATACGGCGATAACCTCCAGGACCGGCTCCTATGTAGGTTATTCTTTTGCTGTTCCCAGCAATAATGCAAGAAAGATCGTAGAAGACCTTATGGAATTTGGTAATGTACAAAAAGCCGTTTTGGGCGTAAGAGGATCGGACATAGATGGGGAAGTAGCTGAAGAATTAGACATTAATCAAACCCAGGGCTTTTATGTAGGTGATGTGAACAATGATAGCGGTGCAGATAAAGCAGGCATTCAAAAGGGTGATATCATCAAAAAGATCGACAACATCAAGATCAGACGATTTGCGGACCTTACAGGTTATATCAATACTAAGAATCCAGGCGATAAGGTCAATGTGCAACTTATTAGAGATGGTAAGACCATCAATAAGAAAGTAGCGCTCACGAAATACAGATTGTTCAAATTTGAGAGATTAGGTGTGGAAGTGACGGATATTGATAAGGATCAATTAGAAGAATACAACTTGAGCAACGGCGTTCAAATTGCTAACATCCTGGAAAACGCTTACGTCTCTAATGACTTTAAAGGATTGATCATTACTAAGGTCAACGGTAAAAAAGTAGCTTCTCTGGAAGACCTGAAGGATAAGGCTGCTAATTTTGACCCCCGAGAACCGATGAGCGTAACCTTTGGTAATTTTAACGGAGAGACCAAGACCTACGTATTCAGATAATACGATACCATTTTTTCAAAAACTTAAAAAAACACCTTTTAGGAGGTGTTTTTTTATGAATTTATTTACGAAAACGATTGAGTTATTTATTTTTACTAAAAAATAACGATCATGACGACCAACCTTGATTATGAAAAACAACTTCTACTTCATGCTGATCTAAGGAGATCAGTGGTACAATTCATTAAAATGGCTAACGACCTGTGGTACAATCATGCCATAGAGCTGGTTATATTTAGGAACTCAGTCCTTGATAAGACCCCGAACGAGATCATCGACCTTTATAAATACGCTGGTGATTTCGTAGGCAAACCCATATCGGTCTATGATACGAATCAGATCGCAGAAGTATTGCTCAAGCAAGAACTGCCACCTGCCAAATTGGACATTGGAAAACTCACGCATGAATATGACCGGGATAGCTTTGATGAGATGCAGATCCATGAGTTCCTGAACCAACATTTGAAAGGGATAAGAAAGATCAAAGAATTTGAACCAAGGGATGTCGTGCTGTACGGATTTAGAAGGATAGGTAGATTACTGGCCAGACAGCTTATGTCCCAAACCGGAAAAGGTAGTCAGCTTAGATTAAGAGCGGTCGTTGTTCGTGGAGAACTTGATGAAAAAGTATTGAAAAAACGCGCTGACCTGTTGAAAAGCGATTCTGTTCATGGGGATTTCCTGGGTACGATAGAAGTGGACCAGCAACATCAAGCATTGCTGATCAATGGTACCCGAGTCAACTTCATAAGTGCACATTCTCCTGAAGAAGTGGACTACACGAACTACGGAATGGAAGAAGCTTTCATAGTAGATAATACAGGTGCTTATAGAGACGAAGATGCACTATCCTAACATCTAAAAGCAAAAGGAGCATCACAGGTACTTTTAACTGCGCCAGGAAAAGGTGTTCCCAATATCGTTAACGGTGTAAATCATACGGATATTCAGCCACGGAAAGAAAACATCGCGAGTGCTGCTTCCTGTACCACTAATGCTATAACGCCTGTACTTAAGGCTCTAGAAGACAGTTATGGTATCGCTGATGGTCACCTGGAGACGATTCATGCCTACACGAACGACCAGAACCTGGTAGACAACATGCATAAAAAATATCGCCGGGGAAGAGCTGCAGCACTAAACATGGTGATCACGGAAACTGGAGCAGGTAAAGCAGTGGCGAAGGCGATATCCTCATTAGAAGGTAAATTGACCTCAAATGCTATCCGTTTACCAGTTCCAAATGGTTCTCTGGCCATTCTAAAGGGTGTATATTTTTCTGTGATCTTGATATCATGATGCCTAGCTTGATCCCGTACTTTGATGATCGGTATGCCAGCTTCAAGTAGTTTTGTAATGCCGGTATCTTTTAAAGAATAGAAATCATAAATGTTTGATATATTTAAACATTTTCGCATCGCGATCCAGCGTTTTGTAATTCGTTTTGAGCTTGCTTTTTTGCTTCCTGGTAGAAAACTATCTGCTGAAAAAACAAAAGCATCTTTTTGTTGTTTCTCAATATGTTTACTTAACTGATTAACAAATACATCAGGTATTGTAACATGATCATCTTTTTGATTTTTTGAAATATCAGCCGGAACGAATAATATTCGGCGGTCGATATTTATATGTTTGATTTTAAGTTTAGTTAATTCGGTAGTCCGCAGTAAGCAGAAGTAACACATCAAACAAATGCGATAATAACCTATTGATTTGCTCTTTTGATAATCAAAAATTTCATTAACTAGCGGATCCGGAATAACCTGACGTTTTTTGGGTTTCTGGCGTTTTCGTTTAATTCGGTTTGCTGGATTAAATTCAAGCTGGCCACGATCGATCAAATGATTACAAATCACTTTGATTACCGTAACGTTATTATTAATCGTTGTCGCGCTGTTTTTTTGCTCAAATTCCATCCAGTCTATATATTGGTTAATAATCGACCGGTTAAAATGATTTGTAGTAAGGTTAAGCAGCTTCTTTCGATGCAAAAACTTTTGAAATTTCGATATATTACTTAAATAAGTGCGTTTTGTATCATAGCGAAAAGTACCATTCTTATATTTTTTCAACGTAAATGCTTTAAAACCTTACAATAGATCAAAAACAAAGTCGTATTCTATTAAATAACCAAACGGCGACCAACCGGAGCTTAACTTATTATTGATGGCATCTTCGAGCGTTTTGCCCAGCTTCAACCTTTCCTTTTTATTGTTCAACGGCTTTACACGACGTTTAAATAGCTTGAATTTATTGCTTTTAGGAATTTTATACCAAAACTTGACTTCCCAAACTGAATTTTGCGGCGTGTATAGTTTTGCCGGCTTATAATCTACAAACGCGAGTGGATTTAATTTCTGTTTAGACATTTTTTTTATTTATCGCAATTCAAACCGCAATTTGACCGCAGTAAATAAAAAAAAACCCTTAAATAACTAATTTGTAAGTATTTACAAATATATAGCGGAGAAGGAGGGATTCGAACCCCCGGTACCTCTCGGTACAACGGTTTTCAAGACCGCCGCGATCGACCACTCTGCCACTTCTCCAGTATTTCAATTTTTTATTACAGTATGCTGCGATCGAAGCTAGATTCTTCGAGACAACTTAACAATATTTTTACCTTACTTACTTAAATTAATCGCAAATATAATAAGCTTTTTGACTTGCCAAAAAATATTTGTGTACTCTTTTTAGATTAAATACTTTTAAGAACAAAACAATAAAATGAAATATATTTGGACAGTATCCCTGACATTGCTTTTAATTCCCTCAGTATTAATCGCCCAAAACGCTAAAGCTGAAAAATTCGCTAAATCTATTACCGCTGATGAACTCCAGGAAATGGTCTATACTTTTGCATCAGATGAGTTTGAAGGCAGGAATACAGGCAAAAAAGGCCAAAAAAAAGCTGCTGGATACATCGCCGATTTTTATAGGGAAAATGATATTGAATCTCCGATAAGAAAAGGAGACTATTTTCAGGAAATCCCAACAGAATTCTATAGGGACAAATATCCGCCAACGGAAAATGTGCTGGGTTTCATCCCAGGAAAAACCAATGAAGTCATCGTACTCTCTGCCCATTATGACCATCTAGGTATTAAAGACGGTAAGATCTACAACGGTGCTGATGATGACGGGTCGGGAAGTATGGCCATTCTGGAGATCGCTGAAGCGTTCAAAAAAGCCGCGGATGCCGGCCATCAACCTAAAAGGGGCATTCTCATCCTTCACGTAACGGCTGAGGAAAAAGGATTGATAGGTTCTGACTATTATTCAAAAAATCCTGTTATCCCATTAGCTCAAACCGTAACCAACCTGAACATAGATATGATAGGTCGAGTGGATAAAAGGCATCAGGATAATCCGAATTATATTTATTTAATAGGAAGTGATCGGCTAAGCACAGAACTACATAAGATATCTGAAAGAGCCAATCAAGAAACGGTGGATCTGGAATTGGATTATAAGTACAACGCAAAATCGGACCCGAATCGATTTTATTATAGGAGTGATCATTACAATTTCGCTAAACACGATATACCGGTCATCTTTTACTTTAACGGTACGCATGCGGATTATCATCAACCTACGGACACGGCTGATAAGTTGAATTACGAACTGCTGGAAAAAAGAACAAGATTGATCTTCCATACAGCCTGGAAACTTTCAAATCGAGAAAAAAAACCAGCTTTAGACTAAATGATGAACTTCAGGGATTCTTATAAACAGCAAGGGAAACGCCAGCAGCTCGTCGATCAAATACATGAGAAAGGGATACACGCTCAAAAAGTCCTGCAGGCGATCAATCATATTCCGCGTCATCTGTTCATGGATAGCAGTTTTGAAGACCATGCCTATCAGGACAAGGCCTTTCCCATAACATCCGGCCAAACCATATCCCAGCCTTATACGGTGGCTTTTCAAACCCAATTGCTCGACGTTCAGCAAGGAGATAAGATACTGGAAATAGGTACTGGTAGTGGTTATCAAACCGCTGTACTATGTTTACTAAAAGCTAAGGTATATACCGTAGAAAGGCAGGTCAAGCTCTACAAGAAAACAAAATTATTACTGGAGAAGTTGGGCTTTTATCCCAGACAGATGACCTATGGCGATGGTTATAAAGGTTGGAAAGAGTTTGCTCCTTATGATAAGATATTAGTTACCGCCGGAGCACCTCAATTGCCCAAGACCTTATTAGGTCAATTGAAATTAGGTGGTAAAATGGTTATTCCGGTAGGTGAAAAAAGTCAGGTGATGACAACGATCATAAGAAGGTCAGCGACGGAATTCGATAAAAAAACCTATGGCGACTTTCGGTTTGTTCCTTTAGTGGCCGACAGATCTTAAACTATGATAAAAAACTTTGTCTTAACCTTATTGCTGGTGGGTCTTCAGCTCAAAGCACAGGACTATCAAAGTTTCCTCATCGGTGATGCCGCGGACGTCTCTACTACTACGACTTTTGGAACTTGTCTGATGGGTGGTGCCACAGAAAATGATAATGCGATGATATGGTTGTTAAATCATGCGAATGGCGGTGACATCGTGGTCTTACGCTCGAGTGGTAGCGATGGATACAATGACTATATGTATAACCAGTTAGGTGTAAATGTCAATTCCGTTGAAACCCTGGTCATCAATAATGCTTCAGGAGCTACCGCGAATTACGTGCTCGATCGTGTTGCTCAGGCGGAAATGATATGGCTGGCTGGAGGTGATCAATGGAATTATGTAGATTACTTTAAAGATACTGCATTGGAAGTCCTATTGAACGACCATATCAATCAGAAACAAGCGCCTATAGGCGGCACGAGCGCAGGAATGGCTGTTTTGGGAGAACATTATTTCAATGCGCAGAACGGAACGGTCACCTCCACTGAAGCCTTGAACGATCCTTTTAATCATAAGGTTTCCCTGGGAAATGACTTTCTGAATATTCCATTTTTACAACAGACAATAACAGACACCCATTATGATAACCCAGTGCGGAAAGGTAGGCATGCTGCCTTCATCGCCCGCACAGCCGATCAAACGAATGATCATGCCTTTGGGATCGCTGCTGAAGAATTTACTGCTATTTGTATCGATGAAAATGGTATGGCATCGGTGTATGGAGGATATCCGAATTTTGATGATTTCGCTTATTTTATCCGTTCCAATTGTGAAAATACCGCTTTTCTACCGGAAGTTCTTACTAATAGCGATCCGCTGACATGGAACAATGGTCAATCAGCCCTGAAAGTATATAAAGTACCTGGAACGGCCAATGGTGACAACAGCTTTGACCTTTCCAACTGGTCAACTGGAAATGGTGGTTCCTGGTATCACTGGTGGATCGATAACGGGAACTTAGATCAGACAACGGCTAACCCTATCAATTGCACATTGAACTTAACCGATAACGAAGTATTAGAAATCACGATATATCCAAATCCAGCAATGGACCTTATCTATTTACAAAGTGATCATCCGTTAGAGAAAATCACCATTTTTGATATTCGGGGAAGATCGGTCTATAGCTCATCCTCGGATTTTGACCGTCCTATCGATATAAGCGGATTATCGGCCGGCATCTACTGGTTGGAAATAAAACGTAATGATAAGGAACATAAGCTTCGGCTGATCAAACGCTAAGCATCATCCCTAAAAACTATCCAATATCTTAATTCCCACCATCAGGCCATTTTGATCCTTACCTTGCTGAAAGCTCCTCACATAATCTATCCTAAAGAACCTAAAGATGCCAAATCCCAGATTATCCAGACCGATGGTCGCTTCAGAATAAGGTTTACTGCCATCGGTAAGTAGGGTTTTACCACCGATCACCAGCTCTGATCCTAATTTTTTCAACAAGGGAAGTTTGTTCATAATGTAGCCTTCAAAGTTCTGCTCTGCGTGGAAATGGGCGAATTCCTGGTTCGTTGAATTGGAATAATAAGGAAGCAAGTGGAACTGGTCCATATATCTACTTCCATCGCCAATAGGCGTTTCGTTGCCATTGAAATGCTGATAGTCCAGGAAATTGATGTTATCGCCATCCAAGAACAAACCGGCATTCGCACTGTATTTGAAATTCCCTTTATTGCTCAAACCTACTTCTTGTGTGACGTTCGTTTTGAAAAATGCGTAATTAAAACCATCTTCAGAAGCAGCTAAGCCGGTCCTGTAAGCTAAGGTCACTTCAGGATTCTCAGGGTTGAAATTATTGAACTTACCATTTGGGGTTCTTCGGTAAGTTTGACCGAATCGATAGCGAAAACTTCCGCTTAGCTCAAGATTCGTATGTTCTGGAAATAAAATAGAGCCAAAAGCATTTGGTGCTGTGGGATCATTAGACGTAGATCCACCTTTATTGTAACCAAAAACATGTTCATTCCTGCTATTGGTCAAAGCTACCCTTTCCTGATAGGTTGCTCTGGTCTGTAGCCTAAGGCCATTAAGAATCTCTTCTTTATAATAAATAGATGCAAACCTTTGTTCGTAAAGCTTGAGGAAGTTCTCCTCGAATGCGACAGCCGCAAGATCAGCTACTATGGTTTGTATAGGATTTGTGCGATTGATCTGGTTCAGGCTTGTGCCACCACTTATTCTTAATATCGGTTTAGAAAAATTATTGAACTTTTTCTCAAAGGAGCCACTTATCCGTAATCGTTGATCGGCACGACCGTAATTGGCATCCAGATCAACGCGCCAGTATCTGGAGCTTGGATTGATTGAATCTCGATTCAAATAGTAAATACCAGTATCGATATTGAAACCCTGAACCGTGTTGAAATGAACACCCGATGTACCAAATCCATCAAAGCCCCAATAATTCTTAGTGATAGAGTTCTGGTGCGAGTAACCGGTCAGTGGATCTAACCATTTGAACTTGTTGTTCTTTTTATCAATGGAATCCTTGTAGGTCTTTGACCCTCTAACTTTCTGGATGCTATCTTTCTTCACATAGTCATTTATTTCTTTCTCTGTGAGTTCAACCGGTCTATTCTTTACCCAGAATAAACTGTCCTTTTTATTGGCATCTTTTGTAAAGGAAGTGGTCTCGGCGGTAAAGAAATCTTCACCAAAATCCGGTTGGAATTTATAATTGGTATAATTACCCACAAAATAACCGGATCCATCAATTCCGAGGAGCTTAAAATTGAACAGTATGTTTTTGGAAATGTTCACCCAAAAATCGTAGGTTTCACTATACTGGAAATTGAGTTTAAAGTTCACATCTTCTATAAAGTTTACGTTAAGGGTATTGCCAGTTGCTTTAAGGTCAACACCATAGATCTCACCTGTTTCATCGGTTAGATAAATATGACCCGAGTAAGCATTATCATTTTCCCGCTTGGGAATGACCTTTATCTTATTGATCGTTGCGCCACGTTCGTAAAAAACATCCTCTAGTTCATAATCATAGTAGTTCAACGCAAAATCGGCGATAGGTGAAACCATATCCGCACCGATTTCCGTGGTGTTATCATAAAAAGTAAATTCAAAACTCTGAGCAGAATTAAAGCTAAATCCATTATCATCACCACTGATCTTGGACGCGGTTATCTTTTCCCTGAAATCGTTAGTTTCAGCACGGTAAGCGATCTTAGAAAAGGTCTCGCTGAGATATAGGATACCACTTCTGGTAGAATCTAAAGCGCCTCCCAGATCGCCGATCTCACGACCTAATATTTTTTCCGGAACGTTTTTCACTTCCCATAGACCTTTAGAGTAAAAATCCGCTTTGTATGACTTGATGCGCGCATAGTTCATTTCTCTATTGGCTATGGCATTTTCAATGATAGGAATGGCCGGATTTTGTCCGGGTTGAACGACTACTTCATCAAGATTCTCGGTTTTTTTCTGCATGACTATATCTAGCTCAACAGGAAGGTCTGAAGGATTAATTGGCCTGCGAACCGTTTTGTAACCTAAATATTTAAAAACAAGTTCAACAGGTTTGTCAATAGATATCCTTAGGTTAAAATCCCCTTGCTGATTAGTGGTTGTTCCTCTATAAGAATCGGCTAAGAATACACTTACATTTTGAACAGTATCTCCTTGTTCGTTCCTGACATTCCCACTTATCTGAGCGTTGCTGTTAAGAATAAAGAAGAATAGGCTTATGAAAAGGTAGCTATGTTTCAATTTTTTATGGTTTGACGATTAAAAGATTGTTTTGTTACAATATTAAATGCTTCTTTCAATCTAAGCTTGAAATTAAGATATTATTAGAACGAAAATCCTTTAATTTTAGAAGATTATTGAACGAAATCTTGAAAGCAACAAAAAATACAACTTTTAATGGAACATTGTATACCAGATCTTATTCAACTTCCCATATATAGTCCCATTTTAATTTTCCAGTAGGGATATTTTCCATCCAGATGATCAAAGATCGGTCGTAACTTTTCATCTTCGGGCTGAACGCTCTCCCTGGCCTTTATGACGGTTTGGACTTCCGCTTGTGTGATGTATTCAGAAAGGTCGACCGGTCTTCCCTCCTGATGTAATCTTATCAAATGTCCATAGATGGTTTCATCTTTAAGCGACCTTCTTTCGGCAACTTCATTAATGGTCAAACCTTGGTTGAGCAAATCATAGGTGACCTGATAGGTCGATCTTTGGTCAGTTGCTTTTTCTTCCTGATCATCGATATGTTTTTGGATGATCGCTAAGAAGCGTTGCCCATACTTTCTTTTCTTATTTTCCCCTACGCCGGATATGCTTGAAAAATCAGCTTCTGTGATAGGTAAGCGTCTTTCCATATCCTTAAGGCTCGCATCGTTAAAAATAATATAGGCGGGAACATCCTCTTCTATAGCGATTTCTTTTCTGAGTTTCCTGAGCTTCTCGAAGAGTTCAGAATCTTCACTTTTTGAGATGCTCGTATGTTTATCTTTTTTCTTCTTTAGCTGAAGACTGGCCAATTTTACCTTTCTATGCTCGAATAGTACTTGATGGGCAATTGGTGTTAATACCAATCTACCTTTTTCATGAAACCTCATTTCTATCAAACCCTGATTGATCATTTGGATGATATATTGTTGAAGGTCAATAAAACCGATGTCTTCCGCCACGCCATAAGTCTTTATATGCTGATAGCCTTTATCCTGGACTTGCACATTTTTTGCGCCGCGAAGTACGTCGATGACCATACCGATAGGTTCTTTTTGTCCAAGGCGATAAATGGCAGAACATACTTTTTGCGTCAGTATCGTACCATCAAAGAATTGCGGTGGTGTTTTACAGATATCACAGTTACCGCAATCCTCCGCTTTGTTCTCCCCGAAATAGTTGAGCAGCGCGATACGGCGACAACTTAGGGCTTCGGCATATTGTTGCATACGTTCCAGTTTGGCCAATTGGATATCCTCGTTCGAAGAATCCTCCGCAAATTGACGAAGCCTGACAATATCTGCATAACTATAGAACAACAAGGTATCCGCTGGTAGCCCATCTCTACCACTTCTACCTATTTCCTGATAATAGCTTTCCAGGTTCTTAGGAAGATTATAATGGATGACCCAGCGTACATTGCTTTTGTCAATGCCCATCCCAAAAGCTATGGTCGCCACTACGATGAGCGTTTTGTCATTGACAAAATCATCCTGTATCCGGCTACGTTCATCGGTGTCAAAACCAGCGTGATACGCTTGTGCCTTGTATCCTTTGGCCTGGAGTTTATCTGCGATATCTTCCGTACTTTTACGGCTCAAACAGTAAATGATCCCACTTTGACCCTTTCTTTCCTCCAGGAACCGGAATATTTGCTGGATACGTTTCGTGCCGGGCCTTACCTCTAAATACAGGTTTCTCCGGTCAAAAGAAGCCAGATGCTTACTGGCATTTGGGATATGTAACTGATGAACGATATCGTCTTGTGTTGCTTTATCAGCGGTAGCGGTTAAAGCAGCTACCGGTACTTGAGGGAATCGCTCTTTGAGTTGACCCAATTGAACGTAGGCCGGTCTAAAATCGTGACCCCACGCGGAGATACAATGTGCTTCATCTATAGCAAAAAGACTAATTGAGCTTTCTTTAAAGTGGGATAATAAGGTATTTAAACTTTCCGGTGCTACATATAACAGCTTGATCCTTTGATGGTGAAAGTTCCTAAGAATGTCATTCTGTACTTCTGTTGATTGAGAACTATTAAAGAAACTGGCAGCAATTCCGTTCGCTTTCAGGGCATCTACCTGATCTTTCATCAGGGAGATCAGCGGAGAGATGACAATGGCCGTTCCATCCATCATAAGTGCCGGAAGTTGATAGCATAAAGATTTGCCACCACCCGTTGGCATAATAGCAAGTACATCTTTTTTGTTGAACAGGTCACTGACAATAGCTTCCTGGTCCGGTTTAAAACTATCAAAGCCGAAATACCGTTGAAGTACATCCAGTGATCTTTGAGCACCTTCCATTTTTCAAAATTAGTTAAGTTCTAAAAAAAACTAAGCCAGTGGTTCTTGAACCTACTTATTTGGGATCATTTAATGAATTCTATGCTCAACGGATATTGAGGTATTTCTCCATGACTGGCCTTGACGGAGTTAATGATAGGAATGACGAGCAGTAATATACCGATGACGCCTAGCAGAAGAAAGCCTACGAAAATAATGACCAGGACACCGCTGATAATCCCGTAGATCAACATACTGATCTGGAAGTTCACGATCCTTCTTCCGTGTTCATGCATATTCAGGACCTTGTCCTTTTGGGTCGCCCAAATGATAAGCGGAACCACTAAACCGCCAAAACCAGTAATAAAAGTGGCCAACTGGGAAATGTGCGTTATGGTTATTAGTTGATTATCTTCTCGCATCATATCTATAATTTGACGCTAAAATTACACATTTGTTACAAATGTCCATCAAGGGTGCTATTTTTGCGTTATGAACATTAATGATACGATCGTCGCTTTGGCAACGCCTTCAGGTACTGGAGCCATTGGGGTCATACGCGTGAGCGGTAAGGATGCCCTGGAAAAAGTAGACCAGATATTTGAAGCTTACAATAAGAAGACGATCCCAGAGCAACACAGCCATAGCGTACATCTGGGTAAGCTAATGGAGGAAAATAGGATTATCGATGAGGCGTTGGCCACGATATTCAAAGGAAAAAGAAGCTACACGGGCGAACCTACAGTAGAACTATCTTGCCATGGAAGTAATTTCATCTTACAAAAGGTTATCGAACTTTTGATAAAGAAGGGTTGTCGTGCTGCGGATGCCGGTGAGTTCACCATGCGCGCCTTCCTGAACGGTAAGATGGACCTCAGCCAGGCTGAAGCAGTGTCTGACCTGATCGCCAGCGAGAACCAAGCTAGCCATCAATTGGCCATGCAGCAAATGCGTGGTGGTTTTGCCCATGAGATCAACGAACTAAGGCAGGAACTTTTAGACTTTGCTTCCCTGATAGAGCTTGAGCTCGATTTTTCTGAAGAAGATGTGGAATTTGCCGATCGTGAACGTTTCCAGGAACTGGTCTTAAAGATCCAGCGACAGCTCTCTTACCTCATCGATTCATTTTCTGTTGGAAATGTTCTAAAAAAAGGAATTCCAGTGTCGATCGTTGGAGAGCCGAACGTGGGGAAATCTACGTTGCTCAACGCACTGGTCAATGAAGAAAGGGCTATTGTCAGTGATATTGCAGGAACGACCCGAGATAGTATAGAAGACGAGATATCCGTGAAAGGAATAGGTTTCCGATTTATCGATACCGCTGGAATTCGAGCTACTGAAGACAAGATCGAAGCTCTGGGGATAAAAAAGACCTATGAGAAAATCAGGCAATCCCAACTTATCATTAGATTGATCGATACTTCTAAGTTCTTGATAGATAATTCCATCAATGAGGAAAAAATAAATGAAACACAAAATGAGGTTACTGCCTTAAAGAAAAAATTTCCGGATATTCCCATCATCATGGTGACCAATAAGTTGGACTTGTTGGAACCGGGTCAACAGAAGTTTATCAAAGCCCATTTTCCGGATGCTATCGGAATATCCGCTACATCAAAACAAGGGATAGAAAATTTAAAGGACACCTTAATAGACAATGTCAACACGGGAAAACTGAACAATAATGAAGCTATCGTTACCAACTCCAGACACTTCAGCGCATTGCAAAACGCTCTGGAAGAGATCAATAAGGTACAGGAAGGATTGAACCTGGGAATAAGCGGCGATCTATTGGCCGTGGACATCCGCGAAGCCTTATATCACTTTGGACTTATCACTGGTCAGGTAACGAATGATGAGCTCTTAGGCAACATATTCTCCAATTTCTGTATCGGGAAGTGAGTGAGACAGTCACGAATTTGCGGGACGTATTCGAACTCATCCGCAAAAAGTGTGGTATGGGTCTACGAACTTATTTTATTCTCTGATCTTTAAAAATGCAGCTCCCAAATGTTTAATAATATCGCTGCTGATCATTGCCATTTCCCCTTTTTCCCTTTTGGCCAGATCTCCGGCCAGGCCATGCACATACACGCCGAGCCTGGCCGCATCCACAGCGGTATAAGCTTGTGCCAGAAGTCCGCTGATCACACCTGTAAGGACATCTCCGCTTCCTGCGCTGGCCATTCCCGGATTTCCCGTTGAATTAAAATAGGTCATTCTTCCGTCAGTAATCAAAGTATGTGCGTCTTTGTAAACCAATATCAGTTCATATTCCCGGGCAAAATCCACTAATTGTTGCTTTCGCTCAAATACATCACTGGAAAGAGGAACTAATCGGTTCATTTCTCCCGGATGTGGTGTAAGGATCGAATGCTTGGGTAATTGATATAGGAGTTGGTTGTTTTTTGCCAAACAATTGATGCCATCCGCGTCAATGACCATCGGTTGATCGGCGTTTCGCACGTGATCTGAAAAAGCGCTCAACACATTTTTCTTCGTGCTTATGCCTACACCGATACCGATTACATCATAAGGCGAAATATCCTGTGTTTCATCGATATATTTTGTTTTTTCAGAAGGAATTACCATCGCTTCGGGTACGTTCTGCTGGATAATATCAAGCGTTGATCGTGGCACCTTACAAGTAATTTTTCCCACGCCAGAACGCATACAAGCCTTTGCGGCCAGACAAATGCTACCGCTCATTCCATAACTACCGCCAACTAAGAATGCGTGGCCATAATTCCCTTTATGACTAAACCGATCGCGCTTTTTCAGGATTTTCTTTGCTGATGTTCTAGTAAGGAAGTGATCATTAGCCTCTATCCGGTCCAGGGCATTCTTAGATAAACCGATATCCACTATTTCAATATCACCGGCATAACTGGCGGTAGATGCGAACAAGAAGGGAAGCTTAGGTAGCTGGAAAGTAAATGTCCGATCCGCTTGTATGACCTTTTCATCCGGACTTGGGGAACGGTCAACATAAAGTCCGCTGGGAACATCGATAGAAAATATCCGGGCCAGGCTAGCGTTGATATGTTCTACCCATTTTTCAACGAGTTTTGGCAATCGCCTGCTTAGACCAACACCAAAGATGGCATCGATAACAATATGATGTTCGTGCAATTTCGGGGATGGCGTGTTTTCATTGACCTGAACCAATCGCTTCTGCCCAAGCCTTTTTTGGTTTTTAGCATTTTCCTCACTTGGATATTTGGCATAGTTGAATAGATATACTTTGACGGGAAATCCACTATTAGCCAGATGATAAGCGATGGATAATCCATCACCGCCATTATTCCTGTTACCGGCAAGCACGATAAGCTGATGCACGGACTTGTTCATGTGTTCAAGGATGTGTTGCGTTGCCTGAATGGAAGCGCGTTCCATCAGTTGCCAGGAAGAGATCTGTTGTTCTTGTAGGGTCTGTTGGTCCACCTGACCAAGTTGTATGGCATTAAGGATTTTCAATTTTTTTCATTTTCAACTAAAATAATGAAAAAATATCATTGAAGCCTTTTGATCATCAGGTAAAAGTTTTTTAGGAAATTTCGCCTATGAAAATCTAGCGAGATCCATATTGACCTCGAACACGGTTTCCTTAATAGGTCTTCTTACTTTCTTAAGGTCAGCGAACTTATCTTTTTTTGAACGATATCCTATTGGAAGTACGACGGCACTTTTAAGTCCTTTTTCGTTCAATCCCAGTATTTGGTCATATCGATGCGCTTCAAAACCTTCCATGGGACAAGCATCGATACTTTCTGCGGCGCAAACGGTCAATAGGTTTCCTAAAGCCAAATAGGCTTGGTTCACCGCCCATTGATGAATCTCATCCGGCGTTCTTCCGTTAAAATCATCGATCAGGAATTTCCGGAACGGCGCGATAACTTCGTCCTGAACATTCCTCACTTCTTTTTGAAGTTCAAAGTTTTCTTCTATAAAATTTTGGTCAATGGCCGTTTCAATACAAATTATCAATAAATGGGAAGCGCTTGTAATTTGCTTTTGGCCGTAGGAATGGTCCAGAAGTTGTTTTTGTAACACATCATCCTGAACTACGGCCAAATGTAACGGCTGAAGGCCATAAGAAGTTGGCGTTAAGTTAAAGGCCTTTTTTATCCTATCTATTTTTTCCGGTGGAATACGTCTATCTGCATCAAATTCCTTTACCGCATATCTCCACTCTAAAGCACTGATCATATCCATCGTAATTTTTTTTACGAAAATAGAAGTTCATTTGAAATAAAACTGTTGAATGTATTTATAATTCTTACAAACTTTTGTTAATGCATCATCCGCTCCAATATCGTTTCTTTCCATAGGCATAAATCTAAATCAAGACTACTTCAGACCGTTCCAACAGGTTTGAATTATCATAATAGGAAAGCATCCTAAGCCAGGAAGAGGCTTTGATGGATTCCCATAAAGGTCATTTTGTACTTCTCCGTATTTTCAGGGCTTTGTGATCCTACTTAGATTATAATATTTACTATTATTGTACATCAATGTTAAAAGAACTGATCAGCTATATCTTTCCTATCACGCGTAAGGTGCGCTCTTCTTTCAGTGGCGATCTGGAGATCAATCTTATCAACGGTAGAAAGGTACTGGATTCAAAAAGTACGAACTATTCTTTCGGTTCTTTACAGCGTATACTAAAATACGCACTGGAACAAATAAACCTTAACACAAAGAATGACATACTACTGCTGGGACTTGGTGGTGGAAGTGTTGTAGAAACCCTAAGAAATGACCTGATCCACTCTGGAAAAATCACCGCAATTGAGATTGATAGAGCAGTCATCACTATTGCGGATAAAGAATTCGGTATAACATCTGATGAAAAGACCCATATCATGTGTGAAGATGCTTTTGCTTACATCGAGCAAACGGATAAACCGTTCGACCTGATCATCATAGACCTTTTCATCGATGATAGAATGCCAGAACAATGTTTTACAACGCATTTCTGGAAAAAGATCCTCAAAAGTACCGGAAAACGAGGAAATATCATATTTAACACACTTAATGACCGACGATTAGATACGATGTCGATACTGGAAAAGTTAGAACAAAATGGAATGAACTGTAGAATGTACAGAAACCTTGAGAGCACCAATGATGTTCTGATATGCGGTCAAGCTTGATATGTTGAACAGCGCTTTACCCTAAGCATGGAACGCATTAAGAAAGCATTTTTTTCTAAATGGTAAAGGAAAATATCTTGTAAAATTCCTACTCATTGATCGTTGGATGCTTATGAAATTATTTTCTAAAAAGATAATAAAACCCGAAAGCATCACCACATCCAGTAAAAGATTTATATTTAGTTTTGTTCTTCTAAATAAAAAATATGCTATTCAAAATCCAATGTCAATTTCTACTGTTCTGCTTTTTAACATCAGGAGTAATTGCAGCTCAACAAAAAACCTATTCCGACAATTACACCAAAACCGAATATGATATCCCGATGCGGGATGGCGTAAAACTCCATACCACGGTGTATTCACCAAAAGATACGTCTCAAGAATATCCATTCTTGATGAAAAGAACACCGTATAGCAGCAAACCTTATGGAAAAGGTAACTTCCCAAGGCGATTAGGACCGAATCCTCAATTAGCGGAAGACGGCTACATTTTTGTTTATCAGGATGTACGCGGCCGATGGATGAGCGAAGGCGTTTATGATAATATGAGACCTTACATTCCTAATAAAAAAGGCGATGAAATCGATGAAGCTTCTGATACTTATGATACCATAGAATGGCTGCTCAATAATGTAGAGAACAACAACGGCAAAGTTGGCGTTTGGGGCATTTCTTATCCAGGCTTTTACGCCGCCTACGCCTTACTTTCCAGGCATCCGGCACTGAAAGCGGCTTCACCGCAAGCACCAATAGGTGATTTTTATTTTGATGATTTTCATCATAATGGCGCATTCTTATTGAGCTACTGGCGAGCCACAACGGTTTTTGGCTATATGAAAGATGAACCTACTGATGAACGCTGGTATCCATTTCCTGATCTGGGCACGCAAGATCAGTATCAATTCTTTTTAGATCATACACCGCTTAGCAAATTAAAGCCTTATTATAAGGGTGAAAATATCTTTTGGAATCAAATCCAAGAACATCCTGATTACGATGAGTTTTGGCAGAAACGTGACCTTGTCCAGCATTTAGATGATTACGAATTTGATACAGCAGTGCTGACCGTTGGCGGTTTATTTGACGCGGAAGACCTATACGGGCCGTTTTCTATTTATGACAACATAGAATCAACAAAAACTGAAAACAACCAAATGGTCTTTGGTCCCTGGAGCCATGGCGATTGGGCAAGATATAATCGGGAAGATCAGGTTGTGGGCAACATCTTTTTTGGAAAGAATATGGCGAAGAATTTTCAGGATGATCTCATGACGCCATTTTTCAATTATCATTTAAAAGGTGATGCGGACAAGCCGAATTTACCTGAAGCGCATGTATTTGATACCGGAACCAAAGAATGGAACGATTACGAGCAATGGCCAATCGAAAATACAGAAAAACGCGCTTTCTATTTAGCCGATAACGAAGGATTAGAAGAAAAAGCGACGGATCATCAAGAAGAATTCATCAGCGATCCTGAAAATCCGGTTCCTTATTCGGAAGATATCAAAATGGTCTTTACACCGCGGAAATATATGACCGATGACCAGCGATTTGCAGCCAGACGGCCGGATGTACTGATTTTTGAAACCGATGTACTGAAAGAAGACATCAAGATCTCCGGTGAAATTTTAGCCGATCTTCAAGTGGCTACCACCGGAACCGCCGCCGATTGGATCATGAAAGTGGTAGATGTTTTTCCGGGTGATATAAAAAACACAGAATATATGCAGGATCATCTAAAAAAATCCAATTATCATATGATGGTCAGGTCTGAAGTTTTTCGCGGAAGATATCGCAATGATTTTGCAAAGCCGGAAGCTTTTAAGCCTGGTAAGAAAACGCAGGTAAAATTCCCGCTTCAAGCCATTAATCATACGTTTAAGAAAGGACATAAAATCCAAATCCAGGTGCAAAGCAGCTTTTTCCCGTATATTGACATGAATCCACAGACGTATGTGGAAAATATTTTTGAAGCTAAATCATCTGATTATCAACAACAAACGCATACTGTATTCGGCGATTCCAAAATTATATTGCCGGTAGTACAAGAAAAATAAATAAAGCTTATGAGCAAAAAGAAACGCCTTTTCCTGTTAGATGCTTACGCCTTGATATTTCGCGGTTATTACGCTTTGATCAAAAATCCGCGGATCAACTCTAAAGGTAGAGACACATCAGCCATTATGGGATTTATGAATTCGCTTTTTGATGTTATCAAACGGGAGAATCCGGACCATTTGGCGGTTTGTTTTGATAAAGCCGGTAGCGATGTTCGTACGGAGATTTACAGCGAATATAAAGCTAACCGTGATGAGACACCGCAAGTCATAGAAGAATCTGTTCCAACGATAAAATCTATCCTGGATGCGATGCATATTCCTACCTTAGAAGTTCCCGGCGTGGAAGCAGATGACATCATTGGTACGCTGGCGAAACAAGCTGAAAAAGTGAATTACGAAGTTTATATGGTCACGCCGGATAAAGATTTTGGCCAATTAGTAACGGAGAATATTTTTATGTATCGGCCGGCGCGTATGGGGAATGCTATTGAAATTTGGGGTATTCCCGAAGTGCAAAAACGTTTTGGCGTAGAACGACCGGAACAGGTTATCGATTACTTAGGCATGATGGGTGATGCAGTTGATAATATTCCCGGTTTGCCCGGCGTAGGCGATAAAACCGCTAAAAAGTTCATCGATCAATTTGGAAGTATCGAAAATCTATTAAACAGCACTGACCAACTGAAAGGCAAGATGAAAGAGAAGTTGGAAAGCCATAAAGAACAAGGCTTAATGTCTAAGAAATTGGCGGCTATTGATACCGAGTCTGATGTCGAATTCCATGAAGGAAACTTTGAGATGTCAGAACCTGACCAAGCTAAAGTAGAAGAAATCTTCCAGGAGCTGGAATTCCGCCGATTAGCCGAGCAGTTTAGAAAACTCTTTTTCAATGATACTACTACAGAATCGGCTGGAAAAGAAAGTGCAGATTCTACTGCTAACCAACAATTTTCTTTATTTGATACGACCGTTGAAGATGAAAATAAATCAGAAATCAAAGGTTTTAAGACCATCCATACCGAGCCGCATTTTTATCAATATGTAGATTCGGAAATGGCTATCCGCAGATTGGTAGAAATATTAAATAATCAAGACAAAGTATGTTTTGATACGGAAACCACGAGTTTAAATACGTTTGAAGCGGAATTAGTCGGCATTGCATTTTCCTGGGAAAAAGGCAAAGGTTATTATGTGCCATTTCCTGAAGATCAGGATGAAACTCGAGAAAGATTGGTGTATTTCAAGCCGTTTTTTGAAAATAAGAACATCGAGAAGATCGGGCAGAATTTGAAGTATGATTATAAGATATTGGTGCGGTATGGTATGAAATTGAAGGGAAAATTCTTTGATACTATGTTAGCGCACTATCTCATCAATCCGGATATGCGGCATAATATGGATGTATTGGCGGAAACTTATCTCAATTATTCGCCAAAACCTATCGAAGATTTGATTGGTAAAAAAGGAAAAAAACAGAAGTCCATGCGAAGCGTTTCGTTAGATGAGCAAAACGAATATGCGGTAGAAGATGCCGATATTACGTTTCAATTGCGTGAACTTTTTATCAAAGACCTGCAAAAGGCCAATAATGAAAAGTTGTTTGATGATCTTGAAGTGCCGCTTCTGGACGTATTGGCTAAAATGGAGCTGAACGGCATCGATATTGATGAAAAGGCGCTGGAAAATCTATCGGGTAAACTCAGCGATGATATTGATCGGCTGGAAAAGAAAGTGCATGAAGCTGCCGGTGAAAAATTTAATATTGGTTCACCTAAACAATTGGGTGACATACTTTTTGGTAAATTGGCATTGGCTAAAAAACCTAAAAAAACCAAATCCGGTCAATATTCCACCGGCGAAGATGTATTAGCAGAATATGCGCAAAAACACGAAATCGTGGCGGATGTCCTGGAATGGCGGCAGTTGTCAAAATTGAAGAATACGTATGTAGATGCGCTGCCCAAGCAAATTCAACCATCTACCGGAAAGATACACACCGAGTTTATGCAAACCGTGGCGGCGACGGGAAGATTAAGCTCTAATAATCCGAACTTGCAGAACATTCCTATCCGAACGGAACGCGGTAGAGAGATAAGAAAAGCCTTTATTCCGAGCGATGATGAGCACGTTTTAATGGCGGCCGATTATTCGCAAATTGAATTGAGAGTGATCGCTTCCCTAAGCGAAGAAACCAATATGATCCAGGCATTCCGCGATGGAAAGGACATTCACGCATCGACCGCTGCTCAGGTATTTGATGTTCCTTTAGATAAGGTGACACGTGAACAAAGAAGCAATGCTAAAACCATCAACTTTGGCATCATCTACGGCGTTTCAGCTTACGGATTGAGCCAACAAACCAGCTTGACGCGGCAGGAATCTAAAGAACTCATCGATACGTATTATGCGACTTATCCTAAATTAAGCCAATATATTGAAGACCAGGTGGCATTTGCCCGCGAGCATGGCTATGTCAAAACCGTATTGGATAGAAGACGCTATCTAAAAGATATCAATGCCCGAAACTTCGTTGTGAGAAGTTCCGCCGAGCGAAATGCCGTGAATGCGCCGGTACAAGGTAGTGCCGCCGATATCATCAAAATCGCGATGATCGCTGTTCAGCAGGAATTGGAAAAACAGAAATTTAAATCCAAGTTACTCTTACAAATTCACGACGAATTGATATTTGATGTCTCTAAAGATGAGGAAGATGCGCTACGAAAAATGGTCCACGAAAAAATGAGCCAGGCATATGAGTTGAAAGTTCCTTTAGAGGTTGATATTGGGGTTGGGAAAAATTGGCTGGAGGCGCATTAGATTGAATTTTGGATTTTAGATTTTGAGTTTTGGATTTTGAATTATGGATTTTGTATAAAGTTATTCTTTTATCCTATAGAACGAACCTAAATTCATTACATCTTTTGGTGATTTTGATTCCGGTAAGTAAGCTGATGAATTGTTCAGAGAAATTTGAGCAAGTAGGAGATTGAGCTAATGGGATTTGGATTTTATATATGCGGTAATTATTTGTTATATAACAATTAATTCGGTGGTCGTTCTTATGAGCTAACCACTAGATTTGTAAAGTTTTCAAAAATTAATATTGAATGATAAAAACGATTCAATTTGTTAAAGTACTCATCTTTTATAAGGATAAGATAACCGATAAGGTCAATTCAAGAAGACCCATTTTTTGGGCAATTCTACTAAGGTGCAGATATTTTTATAATTTATTGAAAAGTAGTAACTTACACAGATGTTATAGTGGCGTTATAAAATTTATTACCCTATTTTAGTATCGTTTTTTTGGTTGCAAATTGCCAGTACAAAATGAAGATTGAATAATGAAAGGGAAAACACTACTACTGGCGATCTGCTTTGTGATATTTTGGAATTCGGGCTTTACAGGAGCAGATCACGTATTACCTCAAACCGAACCATTTACCTTACTATTCTGGCGTTATTTAGGCCTAAGTTTACTACTTTTCTTTTATCTTGTTTTAAGGAAGAGATTGCATTGGCCTGGTTGGAAGATCGCTGCACCTAATATGATGATAGGATTGCTTGCTCACGGCGTTTGGCTAGGTTGTACTTTTTTCGCTTTCAAAAACGGAGTTTCTGCAGGTATGGTAGCACTTGTCATCGCTCTACAACCTATCGCCACAGGTGCGTTATCCGGTTTGATGACAGGAGAAAAGACCCGGAAGGTTCAGTGGCTAGGTCTTATCATCGGATTCTCTGGTGTTGCATTTTCGGTCATCTTCAGGATGAAAACGGATAATGAAGCCACCATATTCGGTTACCTTATTCTTCTTGGTTCAGTACTTAGCATTTCCATCGCTAATCTTATCCAGCGTCAAATGGAACTGAAAAACGCCATGAACAAGCTCAGGACGGAACAATCGCTTTTTTATCAGAGTATGGCAACCGCTTCCGCTGCTTTTCTTCCTGCTGTCTTTTTTGAAGGCTTATCGGCGGAATGGGATATGGAGTTTACGCTATCTTTATCCTGGCTAATACTCGGCGTATCTTTAATGGCTTATGGATTAATGGGAAAACTATTGGAAAGGATCAGTGCTACAAAAGTTTCCAGTCTATTCTACCTGGGGCCGCCGGTGACAATGATCATGGCCTGGATCCTATTGGGTGATAAGATACATATCACCGATCTCTTTGGGTTGCTCATCGTTTTATCTGGTTTGATGCTTACTCAGATCGATATTCATAAATATTTGAAATCCTTCAAAAAGCGACGAACTATTTTCCATGGGCGTTTACAGCCACGAGTATAGTATATTACAGCATTAAGGGACAAAACATTCTTTGCTTTTTATTATCCAACGTTCTAAAAGACAGGTTCGCTTCAATGCTCAACACGTCCATTATTTCCTACGATCCATCCTAAGCTTTGTTTTAAAACAAGGGTCTAAGATTAGATTTGAACCTAAAAGCTAGAATATGGAACAAATCGTAAACCATACCACTGGATATGTCCACCTGATCGCATCTACGATAGCTTTGGTCAGTGGAACCATCATTTTAGTAGCCAAAAAGTCAACCGCATTCCATAAATGGACCGGCTATATTTATTTTGTTTCGATGATGATCTTACTGGTCACCGCCTTTTTGATCTATAGATTGTTCAATGCCTGGGGCATTTTCCATTATCTAGCCGTAGTGAGCCTAATCAAATTATTAGGTGGAATGTTGCCAGTTTGGTTCAGAAAACATGTCAGGCATTGGAAGGTGTTGCATCTAAGCTTTATGTATTGGTCGGTCTTTGGTCTTTATGCGGCATTTGCTTCAGAGATCTTAACGCGTATACTGGATTCGCCGCTTTCTGGAATGGTAGCTATTGCCACGGTCGTGATCATGCTGGGTGGCGGTGCGCTTTTCTCCTGTAAAAAGGCAAGTTGGAAGAATGCCTAAGTATCGTTAATGTTCAAACCCGATGATAAAGAAAGGGAATTCCAGGAATTCCCGGATAGGATTAGCGATATGAAAACCATCTCTATTCCTGAAATTGATCTCACTGGAATGATAACTGATCAGGTCTTTGAAGATAAATCCGACGTATAACTCGTTTGAGAAGTAAAATCTGACTCCGATATCTGTATAACAATTAAAATGTTCTTCATCATTAGCCATTTCGCTGCGCAAGTAATTATAATTACCGCCTATTTCTGTGTAGAACTGAAAGTGATCAAATACTTTTAGTAAGTCGTATCTGGCCTGAAGACCTATTCTATAGTTGCTGATGTTGATATCAGGCTGATCATCCAGGGAGGCAAATTCATAGGCATAACCCAGATGCGCGCCTATCCAGAACTTTTCTTTCAGTTGATAATTTAGTTTAGATCCTAAACTAAGGATCAGACTATTGGAGACTTCCTGACGCGTTTCTATATCACCATAGATACGTGCTAGGTCATCCTGTACAAAGCTTAGACCGATCTCTGGTTCTAACCATAACTTGGATTCCTGTGCTTTAGAAACTGAATTGAAAAGGCATATAAATAATATCATTAAAAGAAATCAATAGATCATATTTTAAAATCAAACATATTCCTGGACTATTAAAAATATCAATGTACAAAGAATACCTTATTTTTGACCAACACCTACAAATAATGGAAAAAGAAAAATGGGTATTGATATTAGGCGGTAGCAGTGGTTTAGGCTGGGCAACCGCTGAAAAATTAGCCGAAGAAGAATGGAACTTGATATTGGTCTACCGCGAGCTCAGGTCTGTTGAAGAAGATTTTCAGGGATCGATCGATAAGCTCAAACAAAAAGGACAACAGGTTATTTGTTATAATAAAGATGCTTTAAAAGCAGTGTCCCAACAGGCGATAGCTGAACAACTAGCAGCAGAAGGATTTCAGACTAAGATCGACCTTATGGTCCATAGCATCGCCAAAGGAAGCTTGAAACCTCTGACCGGTGATGACGTTCTCACTAATCAAGACCTTCAGATCACCCTTCAGGCCATGGCACTAAGCTTTTACGACTGGGCGCAGTTATTGATCCGCTATCGATTGGTCAATCGGCCGGCTAATTTCATCGCATTCACCAGCGAAGGAAGCCAAAAAGTATGGAACGGCTATGCAGCAGTTGCAGTGGCGAAAGCTTCACTGGAAACCTTGATGAAATACATGGCCTACGAATTTGCCGATCTACGGATCAATGTCAATTGCTTATCGCCTGGATTAGTAAAAACGAAAGCTTCACAGGCCATCCCCGAATTTGATCAGCTAGAAGAGAACGCTGGGAGGCGAAATCCACAAAACCGACTTACATCAGCATCTGATGCGGCCAATGCGGTATTTTTATTAACCCAAAAAGAAGCCGCCTGGCTCAACGGTTGCGTGATACCCGTTGATGGAGGTGAACATTTGCAGTGATGAAAACAGAAGACATCTTAGCGAGTATTCCCCATGAAAAGCCTTTTTTGTTCGTTGATCAGATCTTGGACTATTCAAGTGACCATATTCTGGGAACATATACCTTTTCAGGATACTCAGACATTTTTAATGGTCATTTCCCACAAAAAGCCATCGTACCGGGCGTACTATTGACAGAGTGCGCTGCTCAGATAGGCTTAGCTTGTTTTGGCGTTATCTTAGCCCAACAGGACGAAAAAGAAGATCATCAATCGCAGATCTTTCTTTCTCACTCAAATATGGATTTTTTACGACCGGTATTTCCCGACGAATTGATCAATGTAGAAGCAAAATTGGATTACTACCGTTTTAATAAAATAAGTGTAATGGTTAAGTTGCACGTTGATAATAAAAAAGTAGCATCCGGTAAATTGCAGGGAATGGTCGCTTGAGCTCTAGTGATTTTTTCAGCTTTGGTAAGAAGATATCGATGTTATTTATCGCTCATCTTTCCGACGCTTAGTACAAGCTTTATTAATTTTACAAAAAAATCGACCTATGCGCTATTTTACACTTTTACTTATGTTAATAGTATTGAGCTGTCAACCCAAACGATCAGGGTCAGCTGATAAAAAAACTTCGTCTTTTGAAAGTAAAGATCAGAAAGAGGAACAACAAGATCAAAATAATGGCTTTAAGCCGGCACCCGGCGGTTATTATATCAATGACGCAAATCCTGCAAAAGTTTCAGTCAATAAGTTGCTTTCCATCATAGAAAACAATCAAAAAGTAAGTCTGGTCGCTCATTTTGAACACCACAAAATGGCCCAACAAAAAGGCCTGGCTTTGGAAACCACCCATGCTATCTATTTTGGTAATCCGCAACTAGGAACGCCATTATTACAGAAAGATCAATTGATAGGCCTGGACCTTCCGCAAAAGATCATAACTTTTGATAAGGGAAACCATTCTTTTCTCTACAGATTATCGACCACTTATTTGTCAGATAGATATGATGTGAGTTTTAATGATTTGAGCACGATGACCAAAACCCTGGACGGTTTAAGTCAGAACATCGCCGCTAATGATCAACGGCAAATGGAATAGCCATCGGTTAATGAGCATGAAGGTATAATTCTTAAACGTTCAAATCTATCTTTTGATGATGCTGTCAATGCTGTTCAGGAACAGATAAGATCGGCCCAACAGCTTGATATCCTGGCTGAACTCGACCATAAGAAGAACGCTGCTTCCGCTGATAGGGAACTTAGGCCAACACATGTCATCATGTTCGGTAATCCGCAAGTGGGCATTCCCTTAATGCAGGAGAATAGAAGTATAGCGGTAGAGTTACCTTTGAAGATATTGACTTTTGAGGATGAAAATGGTCATGCGACCCTGGCGCATAAGGATATACAATTTTTACTAGACCGATATCAGGTCAATATTCAAAAAGAACATGGAAAGAAGATGAACCAGCTCATGGCAAAGCTTATAGCAAGTGCTATTTAGACTTTAAATTCTGAAAGGGTTTCTTGAGCTGTGTCCAGAAATTGTCTGGATATTCATCTACGTCTTCAAAACCCAGATCTATATTTTTTCCCTCTTTGGGCACATAAGCCGTTCCGAACATATAATCCCATAGGCTAAGCGTAAGCCCAAAATTCATCCCATATGGATGGCTGTCTGGTAATTCCCGGGCATGATGCCAAATGTGCATCTTAGGATTATTGAAAACCTTGCCCAGGAATCCATAATCCCAGCCAAGATTAGCGTGGTTTAAATGACCCACTAACACAGCGAACATATGAACGATGAAGAATTCTTGTATCCCAAATCCTATCATGGCAAGCGGTATGTACTGAACCGATTTGTAGATGATGGTTTCCATAAAATGAAATCTGAACTGTGCCGCAAAGCTCATTTCCTTTATAGAGTGATGAACTTTATGGAATTCCCAAAGCACTGGATTTTTATGAAGCTGAATATGTACTAACCATTGAATGAGGTCAGCTATGAGGAACATGATCAGTAATTGAGCGAATGCAGGTAATTGATCGATCTTTATAGCTACTATATTTTCTATACCCAGGAAACCTAGAAGATCATTGAATAGCGCTACGCCAACATTGGATATAGCATTGTATCCCACAAGAGAGAAAAGAAAGAAATTAAAGAAAATGTAAAACACATCAAGAAAGAATCCTTTTCTGAATAATTTCTGGTCTTTCCGCCAGGGTAAAACAATTTCTAATAGCATCACTAGCAAAGATAATCCTATCAGCCAGTAGAAATAGTTCGTCCAGTCTGGATCGAGGATTTCACCTTTCAAATAATTAAAATAATCACTAAAGGATCTTATAAATATGTCAAAATATTTTTCCATAAAGTACTTGCAAAAATATATCTTTAATTCTGTAAAATCACTAATAAAAAGTGAAATTATAAGTGACGGCTAGGCTGTAAAGAAAGGTGAAATAGCGATGAGCACGCAAGCTATGAGAAAGGATAAGGCCGGTATGGATTTGTAGAAAGGGTCTTTTATCTTGATATGCATAATAACCGACCCAGCAAGCAAAGCACCTAAACCTATGGCACTAGGCTGCATTAACATTGGGAACTGAATACTTATGAGCAAGCCTATGGCCAATAGAACCTTTGCCGTACCTACAGCGTAACATGACCAGGTAGGCAATCCATAAGTATGAAATTCTTCAACAAGGGTCTTAGCTTCTCCACCACGCCATTTTGTGGCTTTTTTATTTTGGACTAACCATACGTTAAGGATACTTAAGCCTACTAAAATTTGAAGAGCAATTACAATATATTCCATATTTTTTTTAAAGCAATGTAAGAAAAAACGATAGTTTTTGGGGTAACTTATCGTTAAAAAATTATAAGATCTTCAATTCAGTCGTCTTCCTTATTAGTTTCATCAAAAAGTTTTTGTTGTGTGAACTGACTGTCTTTATTGACGATCACTTCATCCTGAACATCTATTTCATCCGCTGGTAACGCTTCTTGCGGTTCGTAAGGTTCCGGCGCTAACAAGTCTATTTGTTTTACCTTTTCTGATGTGAGTTGGTTCCCCAAAGCTCTAATTCCTTTAACATCAATGAACTCATCCAACTTTACGATCTCGTTCGGCTTTCGGTCTTTTCCCTTTTGTTTTTTAAAGGTGATCTCTATTCGCGGTTTGTGATCCGTTGATATGACCTCAATAAAAGAATCTTCATGCTCATTGATGATCAGCTCTTCCTTATCTTCATTCTCCACTAAAAAGCGTTTTACATAGTAGCGTTCCTTTTCGCCGTTCCAATAGACCAGAGAAATAGGTTTTTTGGGTTGCCATTTTTCCAGGATGATAAGATCGTTCTTGAAATGAGCGGTCAGCTCTGGTATAATAGTTTTCAATATAGCATCCTGATCTACCATTAATATGCGGTCTTCACCACGAAATGCCCCTAAAAGCTCACCGCGTTCTTCAGTGTTCAATCTCAGAACGGTTTCATCAAACCATATTTTTCTGGGTTTTAATGTAGAGACACCTTCTTCCTTGAGCTCTACTTTCTTGGTCGGCCATTTCGTGATCAGGTTTCCTTTTACGCCTTTGCTTTTGATGTCGTATTCTTTGAAATCGACCTCTAGCTTTAATTTTCGCAAACCTTTCATCTGTCTCAGATAAACGTTCACTACTTCAGCCTCGCCGTTCGGATTGGCCGTAAAATATAATATCTTACTGTTTTTTCCCTTAATGATCGGATAAGTACGATTACGCGTTACCGAGGTGACATTGAAACGTTTTACATAGTTTTTCTTATCGTCTCCGTTCTTGTAGATCAGGTTATAGACCGTTCTTTCATCTTTGCGTTTGAATATACCGGTATAGATGATGTTCTTTCCTACAAAGGTTTTAGCATCCACTTTTGTGATCATCATCTCACCGTTTTCCCTCATGGTGATGATCTCGTCAATATCGCTACAATCGGTCACATATTCCTCTTTCTTTAAACCTGTTCCTACAAACCCTTCTTTCCTATTGACGTACAGTTTGTTGTTCCTGACGACCACTTTGTTCGCCTGGATCTCTTCAAAAGGTCTGATCTCGGTTTGTCGCTCTTTCCCTTTGCCGTATTCTTTCTTCAGATATTTGAAATAATCAATGGCATAATCGGTCAGGTTATCCAGATTGAAAAGGGCTTTTTCTATCTTTTCCTCAAGCGAATCGATATTCTGCTGGGCTTTGTCAAGGTCGAATTTGGATATCCTTTTTATCTTTATCTCGGTTAATTTTATGATATCCTCTTGCGTAACTTCTCTCAACAAGTGCTGGATATGTGGCTGAAGTCCGTCATCTATTGCTTTTAAGACGGCTTCCCAAGTGGTTTTATCTTCAATATCACGGTAGATCTTTTCTTCTATGAATATCCGCTCGAGGGAAGCAAAGTGCCATTTTTCCCTCAGTTCGTCCAGTTCGATCTCAAGCTCTCGTCTTAACAGGTATAACGTATGGTCCGTGCTTTTTTTCAATAGATCGGTCACGCCCAGGAATGCAGGTTTATCATCATTTATTACACAGGCCAAGGGTGAAATGGAAAGTTCACAATTAGTAAATGCATAAAGTGCATCGATCGTTTTGTCCGGGGAAGTGTTCTTAGGCAGGTCGATCTTTATTTCCACCTGCGAAGAAGTATTATCTTCTATGTGTTTGACCTTGATCTTCCCTTTTTCATTGGCTTTCACTATAGATTCGATAAGCGAAGTAGTGGAAGTGCCAAAGGGGATCTCAGATATCTGCAAGGTTTTCTTGTCCAGGATATCTATTTTAGCTCTTAGCCTGATCCTACCGCCGCGCTTACCATCGTTGTAATTTGATGCATCCATTATTCCTGCTGTGGGAAAATCTGGTAGTATGGTAAATGACCGTCCTTTAAGATGTTTGATGGAAGCATCTATGAGCTCATTGAAATTATGGGGTAATATCTTCGTGCTTAAACCTACGGCGATACCTTCCGCTCCTTGGGCTAGAACAAGTGGGAATTTAATGGGTAAAGTTACAGGTTCGCTTTTACGGCCATCGTAGGAAAGTTGCCATTGGGTAGTTTTTTTATTAAAGACCACTTCCAGCGCGAAACTGGTCAGTCGGGCTTCTATATAACGCGGTGCGGCCGCGGAATCGCCGGTCAGTAGATTGCCCCAGTTCCCTTGTTTATCAATTAAGAGGTCTTTTTGGGCTAATTGTACGATGGCATCTCCTATACTTGCATCTCCGTGAGGATGATACTGCATGGCATGGCCTACGATGTTGGCCACTTTCGTATAACGACCATCATCCAGGTCTTTCATGGCATGAAGAATACGTCTTTGTACAGGTTTTAATCCATCTATCAGCGATGGTACAGCGCGTTCCAGGATGACATAAGAAGCATAATCAAGGAACCACGCTTGATACATGCCGCTGATCTTTACGGATTCGTTAGCTGAAGTGTCATTCTCTTCAGATGAAAATTCGCTCATACCTTAGCTTGGTGGTTTTTATTAATTAGTCTATTTAATGATTTTCTGATCACTTTTATCTTTTTGGGTTTTACAAAGGAGATGTTGAGGTGTTTTTTAAATTTCCTCCCATAATTGTCAAGGGCAATGATAACAAGTCTTTTATAAATGATAAGATCGTAGATCTTGTACCCTTTGATCTGTTTTTTGTTTATTTCTATCTGTCTGTTCCTGTACCCGATGAGCCTGGACAATATCAAACCTTTATTGATGATGGTAACTAATTGCCCTTCGCTGTCATACTCAAAATATTTACCGCAAGTATAGATGTACAATTGTAACAATACGATGGCCGCTAACGAACCCAGGTAAACATTTTGGTTCGGGAACAGGGCTTTTCCTAACTGGGCGTTCAGGAAGATGATCAGGAAGAACAGAACTACTGAAAAATAGTAGATGCCTGGAATTATTCGGGTTTCTTTATGATTGCTTAATCTCATTTTCTATTTCTTCTATAAGGTCGAGTTCGACCTTTAGGTTATCGATGATAAAGTCTTGACGGTCTGGAGTGTTCTTGCCCATATAGAATTGTAATAGTTCATTGATGGTCTTTTCTTTGTCCAGCATAACAGGATCAAGTCGGATATCGTCACTGATGAAGTGTTTGAACTCATCAGGTGAGATCTCCCCTAATCCTTTAAAACGGGTGATCTCCGGCTTGCCTTTTAAGTCAGCGATCGCATGTTTCCTTTCTTCTTCAGAATAGCAGTATCTTGTTTCTTTCTTATTTCTTACTCTAAAAAGCGGTGTCTGTAAAATATATAAATGACCTTCTCTTATCAGTTCCGGGAAGAACTGTAGGAAAAACGTGATGATCAGTAATCTAATGTGCATTCCGTCCACATCTGCATCAGTTGCGATAACAATATTGTTATAGCGAAGGTCTTCTATGGAATCTTCTATGTTCAAGGCCGCCTGAAGTAAATTGAACTCCTCATTCTCATAGACGATCTTTTTGCTAAGACCATAAGAATTCAGTGGTTTACCTTTCAGGCTGAACACAGCTTGTGTGTTAACATCTCTGGACTTGGTTATGCTTCCTGAAGCAGAATCACCTTCCGTAATGAACAGGGTGGTTTCCAGGTTGCCTTCTTTCTTCGTATCGTTCAAATGAACGCGGCAATCCCTGAGTTTTTTATTGTGAAGACTGGCCTTTTTAGCTCTTTCTTTTGCCAGTTTCCTGATGCCTGAAAGCTCCTTGCGTTCTTTTTCCGCCTGATGGATCTTCTTTAATAATTTATCCGCGGTTTCAGGATTGCGATGTAGGTAATTATCTAATTTTTGTTTAACGAAGTCAAGAATATAGGTCCTTACCGTGGGGAAATTTCCACCCATATCCGTTGAACCGAGTTTTGTTTTCGTTTGACTTTCAAATACCGGTTCCATCACTTTGATACTGATGGCCGCACATACGGACTTCCTAATATCGCCGGGATCGTAGTTCTTGTTAAAGAACTCACGAATGGTCTTAACAATAGCTTCTTTTAGAGCGGCCTGATGGGTGCCTCCCTGAGTAGTGTGTTGACCGTTCACAAAGGAATGATATTCTTCACTGTATTGTGCTTTGCTGTAGGTTAGCGCAACTTCAATGTCTTCTCCTTTCATATGAATGATAGGGAATAATCGGTTGTCTTCCTTGATGCTTTCCCCTAAAAGGTCCTTCAGACCTTCTTCTGAGTAATACTTCTCACCATTGAACCAGATGGTCAGTCCAGGATTGAGATATACATAGTTCTTAAGCATTTTACTGATGTATTCTTTCCGGTAAGAAAACTTTTTAAATATCTCAGGATCAGGTGTAAAAGTTATTTTCGTGCCCCGTCTTCTAGACGTTTCTTCTAACTTCTCTTCATGCATCAGGTTGCCTTGCTCAAATTCTGCGCTTCTGGATTGACCATCCCTTGTGGATTCAACCCGGAAATAATTTGATAGAGCATTCACGGCTTTAGTTCCAACGCCGTTTAACCCAACTGATTTTTTAAACGCTCTTGTATCATACTTGCCACCAGTGTTCATCTTAGATACAACATCTATGATCTTACCTAATGGAATACCTCTACCATAATCGCGAACAATAACCTTTTCATTTTGAATGGAAACTTCGATGGTTTTACCAGAGCCCATTACAAACTCATCTACTGCATTATCGAGCGTTTCTTTAAGCAATATGTAAATACCGTCATCGGCACTGGAACCATCTCCTACTTTACCAATGTACATACCAGGTCGCATCCTAATATGCGCTTTCCAGTCAAGCGATCTTATGTTGTCTTCAGTATATTGACTATCGGCCATAAAGGTTCATACATTACTATTGACGCTAAAATAAAACTTAATCTTTTAAAATGAGCCTTTTATTGGAATTAATATCAACAAATCATTTCATAGATCAATAATCCGTAGCGCAAATAACTGTAAACCAAAAAGATTAATGCTAAAGATGAACCGGTCTTATATGTTATGTAAAATTTTAAAAAAAACCTTAATTGTAGCTCTTTTAATAACAAAAATGAGTAAATCGCAAAATATGATCGATTCTTTAAGTAAGCTATACTGTTTTCTTTTATCTGAGGAAACCCGAAAAAATGCAGAAAAGTTCTTCGTGATTATCGCGATCATCAGTTTTATCATTCATTTAGGTGCTATTCTGTTGATCGATGTGGGTATTATGGAGACGCCGCAGAACAAATCGCTGATAATTAGTCCATTATCAGCTATTTATACGCCTTTTTCCTTCATCCTGATCTATGAGGTCTATCTGCTTGTTTTTTACTTACCTAAGTCTATGACGGATTACATTGGAAAACAATATGAGATCATCACCCTGATCCTGATCAGAAAGATATTCTACGATCTGTCTAAATTAGAACTTACGGAGAATTGGTTTGAAACGCAAGCCGATCTTCAGTTCACCTACGATATTATTGGTGTGCTATCGCTTTTTGTCCTGATATTCCTGTTCTATAAGTTGAGCGTGAGATACAGGAACATCACCGGAAGAGAAAGTGTGGACCTTAACGAAAAGACCAGACGGTTCATCAAGATAAAGACCATAATGGCTAACCTACTTGTTCCCGTGGTTTTCCTGCTTGCGGTTTACAGCTTTGGGAATTGGATCTTGGATAATACCATCAAAGTAAAGGAAGTAACGCAAGGAATAAAAGATGTGAACTCCATATTCTTTGATGATTTCTTTACCGTATTGATACTTACGGATGTACTCTTATTACTGATCACCTTTTTTCAAACTGACATTTTCAGCCGAGTCATCAGAAATTCCGGCTTCATTATCTCTACGATCATGATCAAATTATCATTTAGTGCCGATGGAGTGATCAATACCATACTTATCGTTTGTGCTGTAGGTTTTGGCGTCCTGTTATTATTGATATTCAACCAATACAAGAAAATTGAAGCAAGAGAAGCCTAAAGTAGCCGGATTAGATGGATGTCCTGCCGGTTGGTTGCTTTTTTACGGATACAATAATGAATTTGATTTCCAGTTGATATCATCAATAAAGGAAGCTATACCTATTTTTGAACAATGTAGATATATTTTCATCGATATTCCCATAGGATTGAGTTCAAAAGCGTATCAAAGGCAAGTAGAAGGCCAGATGAGAAAGCTATTGCAGGGACGATCCTCCACTATTTTCACGCCACCCTGCCGCGAAGCTATTGAATGCAAGGATTATGCCGTGGCCAACGAGGTCAACCGCCAGGTTACCGGAAAAGGGCTTTCTGTGCAGGCGTTCAATATCAGCAAGAAGATTGCTGAGGTAGATACCTTCCTTAGGTCAAAAAGGGATTTCAGCTTACAGGAATCCCATCCGGAGATCAGTTCTAAAATATTAAAAGGAAATGTATTACAAACAAAAAAAAACACAATGGCCGGTCAGCAAGAAAGAAGGGATATCATTAGGTCCATCAGCCCTGATCTGGACCTTAGTGTTGAGAAAGCTTTAGGTCAATATCCTAAAAAAATGGTTCGTCCAGATGATATTATCGACGCAGCCATGCTTTGCCTGAGTGCTCAGACTGGTATGGTATATCATACCTTAGTATGGAAGGACACACATTACTTTGATCATGAAGGAATAGAAGTGAGTATCGCCGCTGGTGAGATTCAATAAAAAAACCGCTGGAAAAGCGGTTTTTTTTTACCTGATCATATTATTTTCAAGTTTATCTGTCTATAGAGCCAAGAACTCTTTTAGAAAATGCATTCGCAGCATCTTTTTCGCTCATGCCATCTTCGATCATCTTGTGCACTTCTACCGCACCACTGATGTTTGTGACAAGTTCGCCTACTACGTCCATTTCATCTTCCTTTACACTTCTGTGTTCTGAGAAGGACTCTAGGACGCTCAATGCTGATTCTAGGTCGTTCACACTGTTTTCTCGCTGTAAATGTTTAATTACTGGTAACTTCATTGACTAATTCTTTTAATGATTCAAATTTATTGGTCTGTACCTGATTAACGAATTCACCGTTCTCAAAAGTTGCAAAGGTTGGTAAGTTGTTAACATTGGCCAACTTTCTGGATTCTGGGTTCTTTTCCGCATCGATCAAGATGAAGGAAACATCTTCGTTCTCCTTGGCCAGTTTCTTGAATTTCGGCTTCATTAATCGGCAGTTGCCACACCAGCTGGCTGCATATTGCACAACTACCTTGTCATTGTTTTTAACTTCTTTTTCTAACGTATCATCTTTTAATTCTGTAAACATTGTCTTAGATTTTTTAATAAGCATTCACGATAGTTGACCGTGAATGCTTAAGAGTTCAAATTAATTATTTGAAAGGTATGATGCTACACCTTTACTGTCAGCTTGCATTGCTTCTTTACCCTCTTCCCAGTTGGCTGGGCAAACTTCACCATGTTTTTGTACATGGGTATAAGCATCTACCATTCTGAGGAATTCGTTGACGTTTCTTCCCAACGGCATGTGATTGACGCTTTCATGGAAAACCGTTCCTTCTTCATCGATCAGGTAAGTTGCTCTATAGCTTACCATATCACCTTCAATGGTCATTTCACCGGTCTCATCATCAAAGTCTTCTTTAGCGATGTCCAGAATGCCTAATCTACTACTTAGATTTCTGTTAGAATCCGCTAGTATAGGATAAGTTACACCTTCTATTCCACCATCGTCCTTTGAAGTGTTTAACCAGGCGAAGTGGACTTCTGCCGTGTCGCAAGAAGCACCTATCACCATGGTGTTTCTTTTTTCAAATTCTGGTAATGCTTCCTGGAAAGCGTGAAGTTCTGTTGGACATACATAAGTAAAATCCTTTGGATACCAGAACAATACAATTTTTTTGTTGTTCTTTTTCGCCTCTTCCAGTAAGTTTAATTGAAAGGTATCGCCCATGTCGTTCATGGCGTTTACTTTTAGATCGGGGAATTGTTTTCCTACTATTGACATAATTTATGATTTTTAATTAAATAATATATTGCAAATATAAATTGGATATCTCTTCTCCATGTTATAATACTCTTATTCTTTTCAATGACACTATAAGCAAAATCTATGACCAGCTATTCAATAATAGTAATTCCATATAAAGTCAAGTATGAAGCGCATTTTCCAGTTCTTCTATGAGGTCATCCGCATCTTCTATGCCACAGGAAAATCTTAGTAGTCGCTCACTGATTCCCTGCGCTTGTCGTTCTTCAGTTGTGAGAAGACTATGGGATGTTTTAGATGGTAATAGTATTGTGCTTTCCACACCGGCCAGGCTCATGGAATCCTTTATCAGGTTCAATTTACTGAGGAAGTCCTGAACATTGACGTCCTTCTTCAATTCAAAGGACATCATTCCGCCAAATCCCTTCATCTGTCGTTTAGCAAGTTTATGTTGCGGATGGGAAACCAGTCCGGGATAGTTCACCTTTTCTATCTTTTGATGTCCTTCCAGAAAATCGGCCACCTGCTGGGCATTCTGGTTCTGCTGATGCACTCTAAGCGATAGCGTTTTCATACTTCGCTCCAGTAGCCAGGCCGTAAAATCCGCAAGATTACCTCCTAGATTGATCGCCTTATTGCTTATTCGTTCAATGGTAGCGGCCTTTCCGGCGACTGCTCCCGCCGTAATATCACTATGACCACCAAAGTATTTGGTCGCACTATGTAGAACGATATCGATACCTAGATCTATTGGCTTTTGATTGATAGGTGTGGCGAACGTATTATCAATGACGCTCGTTAAACCATTATTCTGGGCGAATGTTGCAACTCCAGCTATATCCACGATCTGCAACAAGGGATTAGAAGGCGTTTCTATATAGATAGCTTTCGTATCAGGTCTGATCAGTCGCTCAAGATCGGTTACATCAAGACCATCGGTAAAGTCGAATGCTATGTTCAGAGCTTTAAGTTCCTCGGTGATGAAATGAGCAGTGCCACCATAAAGCTGATTCTGTAAAACTATATGTTCGCCGGGCTTCATTATCGTAAGAATAGTGTTGCTGATGGCGGCCATCCCGCTGGACAACATCAAAGCATCTTCTGCATTCTCCAGGGCAGCTACCTTTCTGGCTAGATTTTGTGGGTTTGGTGAGTTCAGGTATCGGGGATATCGTTTTTCATCTACATCTTCATAAGGATAAGAGGTGCTGAGGAATAGTGGCGATACCGCGCCTTTGAATTGTGTATCAGTCACTTCGCCTTCATGTACGCAAATGGTCTTTTCCTGTTTCCCTTTTATAGCTTTCATTTCGGTTGATTTGTGGTTGTTCGCTTCCGTTGTCATTACAAAAGAAACTTTACTTTTGTAAAAATACACAGTTGATCTTAGTTTTGAATACAATGATTTTAAAAAAGATCCCTTCTCTGGAAAATTTTACTGTCGATCTTTTGCAAAATGGAGGGCGACTAGCTGTCAACGGCGTTTTCAAAAGTATGGCACACAAAGAAAAAACGATAAGGCAGCAGGCATTTTCCGGGACTACTATATTTCTAGACAAAGCGTATTCTATTCACAAGATTGTTAGACCATGAAAAAACTATTGTTCAATATAAAAGGGCTTTTACAAACCCACAATGGTATTACTGCGGTCAAACGTGGTACGGCCATGCAGGAGCTACCACAGATAGATAACGCCTGGTTGCTCATTGAAGACGGTAAAATAGCCGATATGGGCAAGATGCAAGACCTACCTGAGATCAAAGATGCGGAAAGAACAGACCTGAGCGGAAGGTACGTCCTGCCTACCTGGGTAGATTCCCATACGCATCTGGTCTATGCCAGCGATCGCGAAGATGAGTTCATCGACCGATTGAAAGGTAAAAGCTATCAGGAGATCGCCGCAAAAGGTGGCGGCATCCTTAATTCCGCAAAGAAGATCCAGCAAACTGATGAAGATGAGCTTTACAACGCCGCCAGGAGTAGGTTGATCGATCTGATAAAGCTGGGAACCGGAGCAGTAGAAATAAAATCAGGTTACGGACTGACAACGGATGCCGAACTGAAGATGCTTCGTGTGATCCGAAGCCTGAAAAGGGAATTTCCCCTACCTATCAAAGCTACTTTTATGGGAGCGCATGCAGTCCCAGCAGAATTTAAGGATGATAAGGATGCTTATCTTGATATCGTGATCCAGGAAATGCTACCCATGGTCGCTGAAGAGCAATTGGCCGATTTTGTAGATGTTTTTTGCGAAAAAGGCTTTTTTGACCTCGCCGATACAGAAAAGATATTGCTCGCAGCAGAAAAGTATCAACTGAGATCAAAGATACATGTTAACCAGTTCAATAGCTTTGGAGGTGTTCAATTAGCCACAGAACATCAAGCTTTGTCTGTCGATCATTTGGAAGAACTAAGTACGAACGATATCAACGCACTTAAGAACAGCCGAACACTTCCTGTAGCACTTCCAGGTTGCTCATTTTTTCTTGGCATCCCGTATACGCCGGGCAGAAGATTGATAGATAATGATCTTCCGCTCGTATTAGCATCTGATATGAACCCTGGCAGCGCTCCCAGTGGTAATATGAACATGGTGAACGCCTTAGCTTGTATCAAGATGAAAATGTTACCGGAAGAGACCATTAATGCTTCTACGATCAACGCTGCTCACGCGATGCAGGTCGATGATCAGGTAGGAAGCATTGCGAAAGGTAAGAACGCGAACCTGATCATTACGAAAGTTCTACCGTCCTATGGTTATATGCCTTATGCTTTTGGGACGAACTGCATTGAGACCGTCCTTATCAATGGAAAGAAACTAGAATACAATTAAGCATCCCAAAGAGCAGAATTATGGACCATTTTGATTTTTTTGGTCAGGAAGAAGCTGCTGCTCACATAAAAGCACGCAGTGGAGAAACAAAGCTAGGAGAGAGGCTTTCCTATATAAGCGATTTTCATCAATTAGATCAAGTTAGCGTTCGCTATGTACTCATAGGCGTGCCAGAGGACATCGGCGTTCAGGCCAATCACGGCAAGCCCGGTGCGGCAGAACTTTGGGAAGAATTTTTATCCGCCTTTCTCAACCTTCAGGAAAATCGCTATTTATCCGGCGAGAATGTGGTGATCGCTGGAAAGCTAAGCATGGAACGACTGATAGAACAGGCCAGGGAGAGTGTCCAGACATTCGAGGACCAACTGGGCAGATTGAGCGTTTTTGTGGAAACCCTGGACGATTGGTTGAGCCGCATCATCCAAAAAGTAAAAGAGGCTGGAAAGATACCTATTGTCATAGGTGGCGGACACAACAATGCCTTTGGGATGATGAAAGGGGTTTCCCTTGCCCAAAGTAGACCGGTCAATGTTTTCAATCTGGACGCTCATACAGACTTGCGTTGGTTAGATCACAGGCACAGCGGCAATGGCTTTTCCTATGCCATTGATCAGGGTTTTTTAGAAAGCTATACGATCTTTGGTCTGGACAAGGCCTATACGCCGGAATATATCTATGAACATATCGATGGAACGGATCTGATAAGTTGTGTCTTTACCGATGAGCTTTACCCGTTATCGAATCAGGACATCATTAACAAGGCAAGTGCTGAAATGAGCAAGTTAGGAGCATTCGGATTAGAGATCGATATGGATTGTGTGCAAGGGCAGCCAGCAAGCGCTTTGAATCCTTTAGGTCTCTTACCACAACAGCTTTATGCGATACTTGGTAAAGTTCCTACAGACCAGATAGAATATGTTCATTGTTGCGAAGCCATGGGACGTCAGGATTTTCCAAGCGGAAAGCTCGTTGCCAATCTTATTTTTAGTATTTTGCAGACTGAATCAACTTAAAAGATGATGATGAGAACCTTATTTTTTTCCATCGTAATTGTTATTTCCGTAGCGATGAACGCTCAATCCGATACGGATTACACGAAAGGCATTGCTGATTTTTCCATTCTTACGCTTGACGGTAAGGAATTCACACAGGAACAATTAACGGATGATCAATATAAGTTGCTGATGTACTTCAATCCATCCTGTTCAAGCTGTAAGGCGGCCTTTAAGAAAATAAATGCAAATGTTGACCAGTTAAGAGGACTTCCGGTTCACTATTATCCGATCAGTTTAGGGGACAAAAAAGAGACGCTGGATTTTATTGATCGCTATTCGCCTGAATTTAAGGAACAAGTTGATATGACCTTATTGCTAGAAAAGGATTTTCAATTTTCCGATATTTATGAAGTAAGTGCCTATCCTACTTTATTCCTCTATAAGCCGAATGGTGATTTTGTAGCAAGTTATATGGGTCATACAAAATCTACGAATTTCTTAGAACATTTTGATTAGTATATCCGTGAGGCATAGCCTGTGCTTACGATTTCCTGATATGAGCCTTCAGAACGAAAAAACCTGACAGCGTTTAATTTACACTCCCGTTCTTTTGCTGTTCCTGATTAGTGGGATCATCGGGGAAGCATTATCCTAAAAGGCTGTACCTAAGCACTTAGCCTGGCGAAAAGCAGTCTTATAATTTTATTGGATGATGAAAAACACTCCAATAGGAAGGATAAATTGTTGATCCCAGGAGTTAATATTGAATACTGTACGTTCAGGTACGGGATAATATGACTCTTTAGAAGTTATTAATTGCTCTCTAAAACGATCAATTTTATTAAGCGAATTTCATCATTCAAGATCGATGGTATAGAATTTACAATACTTCAATACCACTTCCTTTTAAAAAGGCCCAATAAGGTTTGAACGTCCAGCGTAACGATGAACCGTATATTCTCTTGATAATCGGGTTGTTCTAGCTCAAATCCTTTACTGGAATAGATCGGAAAGAACAGTTCAAAATACTCTTCCACGAGGTTCAGTCTAATTCCACTATCATACAAGAATTCAGCACTTTCTCCCTTGTTCTTCACAAAGCCGGCATCACCATAAGCAAATATCCAGTTCCAGATGGTTGTACTTGCATTCAACGTGGTTATCCACTGGTCAGCGAAAGCAGGTTCTAACTGGGATTTAAAACCACCTTCTGCAAAAATAAACTGCTGGCTAAGAAGGCCTGTTTCTTCGCTTCTTCCATAGTAGTTGTAATCAAATAGATAATCGGTAGGACGATCCAGTGCGAAGGAGAAGAAATCGGAATCGCGCGAGTCATTGAACAGGAACAAACCTCCAAAGAAGCGAAGATTGATCTGACGGTTACTTTCAAACAACTTCCTGTAAGAAGCCGTAAATGATACTTTGCTGAACTTTTGAGCAACTTCATAATCCGCAAAAGCGGTGAGATATCTATCCAGATTCTTGTTGGAAAAGGCATATTGTAAGTTGACCACATTAAAGTCCGGTTCGTCCACATCATTGCTTTGGTCGCGGTCTCTATCTATATTGATGGTCCTTAAGCCTAATACATGGCGTTCATTATCTCGCAGGTAATCACTATCGCGATAAACGATGTTCAGGAAGCCAGAGTATCGGCGGAAGAAAAGGTCAAAATCATAGGAAAAACGTGAGAAGTTAGCTCCTATTTGTGCATAGAAGGCGGACTTTTCCTTATCGTTGAAAAAATGGCGATAATCCGCCGCGGCAGAACCGATCAGTGCATTGCTCTTCAACCCCAACTTAGGCGATAATTTATAGCTCAGGTTCTTTGGTAATATGGACGTATTGTACAATTTCGTACCTAAACTGATACCGTCATAAAGGTTGTACGTGAATTCAGGAATGACGAAGAGTTGGCTGTAGTATTGATCCTCGATATCCTCAAATATCCTAAGTTGGAACGGTCTTCGGACAAGTTTGGTCACCGCTTTGAAGTTGTTGGGCATGTAACTTTCGGGTATCAAGATCTCGCTATTAACGCATATTCTATCTGCATCATGGTTCTTGACCATGACGGTTTTCTCTCCTTTAAAAGGACGGATCCATTTCTCAGCGATGATTGCTTTATCCTTGAGCTGGACCAACTTTACCGGTAAGTGGATGCCGGCTTTGTTCTCCACCTGAACACTAAGGGAATCACCTATCCTTTGGACGCTTTTCATCGAGAAGTCGACCGGTCTATCATAGTTGATGTATCCATCAAAGAACCAGGCTATGTTCGCATCGGTGTTCTTTTGAAAATGTCTTCTGAATTCCGCCTGGTCCAGGCGACTGGAACGGTCTCTTTGATAAATTGCTTTAATGGATCGGGCAATTTCTTTAGCTGAAGTGTATTCCTTTAGGAGCTGAATGCCCAGTCCGGCCTTGTAAGTATTAGTGATCCGTTGATTGAACCTGAGTAGGGAATCCTGTTCCTTATTGATCTTTTCATCGTAGTTCTTTCGGGCCATCGTCTGCCACAGGAAAAGATATCGGTCATTAAAGTCCATTTCCGCCGCGTGGGAACAGTTGACCACCGGGAAGTCGCTTATGCTGCCCAGCAATTTGATATTGGAGAATTCCTGCTCTACAAACTCGTTCATCAGGCTGATCTGAACAGCATCTAGCATCCATTGGTCTTGCCGGTTATTGATCAACAAGCTGTTCTTGAGATATTTTCTTGATGCGGTCTTAAAGAACTTGATGGAATACTGGAAGATGTCCGGGAAAGGTCTTAGAAAGTCGGGCAGCTGGTTCAATCCATAGACCGGCGAAAAGTCATAATCTGCCTTAGCCACCACCAGATCCTTGAACGGATATTTTCCCAGTTCTTGATGCAGGAACCGCATGACCCTATCAATGATGAGCGTTCTTACGTCCGGGGAAAGATCGGAGCTTATCAGGTTCGTCTTCACTATTCCATGGTCCGTGATGATGGTCTCAAAATCATCATAGGCAGATAAGTACACCTGCGTATCCACGATATTTCCACCTACCAGCGTCTCCCTTTTCGCTCCATTTTCTTTAAGCGTTTTCAAGGTTTCAAAAGAACAGGTCAATTGATAAGGTTGCGGATAGACGAAACGGATGTCGTATTCGTTCTTCTGTTGAGGTTGGTCACCCAGGTTCTTATGACCATACAAAAGCCAATCTTTCTGGAATACCGCCGGTTTTATCAACCAATAACGGGCGGATATTCGCTGGTCATCGTAACCAAAACCGGTAAATCTAGCTTCCGGTATCCGCTGCTCGTACTTGAGCCTTATATCGATCTTTTCCTCTACTGCTAATGGTTCTTGCAGATAGATCCTGATGATATCAGGATGTCCCTGAGGTCTTTGCCAATTTGCATTTTGTTTTCCTACCGATATATTTTTTATAAAGGTACCACCGCGTTCTTTGGCAGTAGCAAAATGGAATTTCCTAACGAACTCCTCCGCATAACGTTCTGCCAGCGGGCTTTCCTTGTCGGAAAATGCGTTTAGCCAATTATAAAGGTAGATAGCCGAGAGTTCCTTGCCCGTATGATTAACGAACACGATCTTTTGACCGATCTCCCAGTTCCTAAGGTCATCACTTATTTCCACACGGGCATCTATCTGATGCTGTGCGGAAAGACTGCTTACCAGCCCGCAAAGTATCGATAAGATAAATAGATATTGCCTGATCAATTTACTACGAATTTCACCGCATCTGGGAAAGATGCTACTTTTAGGTAGTATATACCTGAACTCCAGGTGGAAACATCCATGCTGTGATTTCTGCTATCTAGGCGATGCTCATTCATCTTTTTCCCAAGTCCATCGTAAACAGTTGACCTTAGGTTTTCACCTATGATCCGCTCATCATATCTTATCATCATCGATCCATCTGCTATGTTCCCGTTCGGGAAAGTGACAAGTTCTTTTAAACCAGGAGCTTTCATACTTAAAAAATCTTCCGTGGTGTTCATGGTCATTACAACGGGCAAATGATCGCTCATATTGTAAAGGTCATCGCGTAATGACTGGTCAAAAACACCAAAACAGCTGCTCGCATTGATGTTGTCGTTATAGCAGTTCCCGTTGTTGCCTATGGCCTGATAGCTTCCGTTCTGGTAATAGACCGTTTGTGTTCCGTCCAGTAAATTATCGGACAGGAAGAAAAGGTCAAATCTGTCATCTAATCCGCCGCCGGCCCCAAAATCATTGAACGGCGCGTTGTCCTGTCGGGAGCTCTGCGTGTGGATGTCGGCAAAAGAAGGGTTTGTATGCCAATTACCTAATTGGTCGATAGGATCGAAGACCGGAATAGGTGTATTGCCTATTATCAATTGCTGTACCGCACTTTCATTCCCGGAATAGAAGTTCATGTCGCCACCAAATATCACGCGGGCATCAGCGGGCAAGGTGAAAAGGAAATTCGTGAATTCCTGGACCATATCGAACCTCCATTGTTCATTGAAACTTCCCTGACTTGCTTTAAGATGAGCGATGAAGACATGGATGTCCACTGGAGCAGTCGAGGCTGCGGCCGTGTTTAATCTTAACTTATAATAATTGATGTCCCTAAGTGAAGTGCCGATCTGGTCAGTGCTAAGAAGCTCGAACTTATCAGCATTATAGAACATGAGCTGGTTGAGGTCATTGCCACCGGAAGTGTTAAAGACAAAATCTGCAGCCTGAAAGTCCTTGGTCGTATAATTAAAGGAAAAGTCACGGATCAGGTCTGCGCCCATTGGCGTTTGTAGTTCTTGCACCAGTAGTAGGTCAGGATCCACTTCTGCCAGAATATCGTTCAATATCAGTTCCCGGTTATCCGGTGGAGCTTCGGGGAAGTCCAGAAGGTTATAGGTCATCAGTTTGAACTCGTCTTGAGCGTTCATTGATGTTACGACCAATAACATCAATCCGATATAAAAGGATCGTACGTTCATCTTCAATAATTAGGCGTTCTACTAAAAATTAGGGCTGAGTTCAAATTCTTTGTAGAAATCATCTAATATTTGAACCACTTCATCTTCATTATCGACCAATTGGATAAGGTCAAGGTCTTCCGGATCGATATTTTGAAATTCGTCACAGACCATTTTTTTAACCCAATCTATGAGTCCCTGCCAGAATTCCCTGCCTACCAGGATGATCGGGAACTTGTTTATCTTCCGGGTTTGTATCAAGGTCAGGGCTTCAAACAATTCATCTAGAGTACCGAATCCACCTGGCATGACAATGAATCCCTGCGCATATTTTACGAACATCACTTTGCGAACAAAGAAATAATCGAAATAAAGATTTTTATCTCTATCTATATAAGGGTTGTCATTTTGTTCAAACGGAAGGTCTATGTTGAGTCCCACGGAAGTTCCATCACCTTCAAAAGCTCCTTTGTTTGCTGCTTCCATGATGCCGGGACCGCCACCGCTAATAATACCATATCCCTGGTCTACTACTTTATGAGCCACGTTTGTTGCGAGTTCATAATATCTCGAGCCGGGTTTTAACCGCGCGGAACCGAATAGGGACACACAGGGACCTATCTTGCTCATATTCTCAAATCCATAGACGAATTCGCCCATGATCTTAAAAAGGGCCCAACTATCATTGGTCTTGATCTCGTTCCAGTTCTTAAAATGCTTATTCACCATTCTTTTTAATATAAACGAACGCTAAGATAAGCAAGTTTTTTGGTTTGTGGAAGGTCGACCTTACCAAGTCAGTTCTAACGAAGCTTACGGCTTTCCAAACGTATCTAATAATGTCTGATGGATGATAATATATCCAGGTCTTAACAATGTTCCAGGCTAAAATAAATGGCTCAGATCATTGAGTTTTTTACTAATGCTGGATCTGGTACTTCCATTATTAAACCTATGATGTTTAAGTAAGTCCAGAAAAGCGGCATTATTATCCAGATACTTCAAGCAAAGTCCCAAACTATCGGATAAGTGCAATCTGATACCATCCGGATCCTCAATGCATTTTACCTTTAGATCAGTTTGGTCCAGTCCGTATTTTTTTCCAATTTGATCCATGAACTTGTTTTTTTCCTCATCGGATAAATAAGGGAAAGTATAACTATAGTAAAATAATTTATCATCACAAAAATGGAATTCCAGCCTGACCTTTTGGTCCTCTATGATCTGCTTGTAAAAAAGTATCCTGAAACGATGTTCCCCGTGTTTGTGCGATATATTGTACAAGGGTTTACCATATCTTTTCATCAGGCTCTTTGTGCGCGTAGCATAAAACTGATGGTTCAATGAAGTGTTTTCCAGTATTATTATGTCTTTATCAAAGTTTTCCATCAACTTTCTATAACAAGAGCTGTGACCAAATTGCTGTAATAGCCTATACTGGAAATGGTCTCGGTTGTTCTCTTTTTTTCCGCCAAGCTTAAAAGGCAGAAAGCTTTTTATCGATGGTTCCATAAAATTGAATAACTAACTAACTAACTAAACCAAAATTATGAAATATATGAACGCGCTTGTTACACTTAAAGTGTAATTAATGTTAAATCAGGAAAGTTTTCTTGCAATTCAAGAAGTCAAAATACAGCTGCATTATTTAAAATTAAACGAAACTTTGTCTAAGTGCTCAGAATATCAATACGCAATAACTTATTTATAAAACAGTAAAGTAAGACAAGATGATAAATGCCTTTCACCACCATCCACGAACATTATATGTAACTGTTTGCGGCTGATTTTGAGCGTTTGCCAGCGTTACTTCCCGATAGTTCTTAAGCGATTGAACAGCAATTTTAGTATAATCTTCCTGTCTTTGCAAGATAAAATCCCATTCCCGGCTATCTACTTTTTTCAAGCGTTGCTGTATGCTTTCATACAGCTCATTAACCTTACCAAAACAAGCCGAGCTAGGCTCAATTTGCCCTAAAAAGCTAGCAGCACGTTGTGCGGCTTCAAAGTTCAAGCCGCCATTCCAGGCGTTTTTGGCCTGAGCAAGCAGGCGCTCGCAATCGCGATCGATTTTTTGTTTAAAAATAGGCGTTGCTTTTTCAAGGGCTTTATCAAAGCAATCGGTGGAAACCTGCGGTATGGTATTAAGTCGGAATAAAGCCTCATCAAAACGGTATTGATGTGCCAATGCATCGGCTTCTTTCAAGATAAAGTCGCATTGATTTTGGTAGAATGCAATGATCTTGCTTTTTGCCGTGGCAAGAAGTTGTTTGACTTCCGGATTATTCGCTCGTATTTGTCGCAGGGCAGCGATGTAGGCTTTGGTCTCACTTCGCCCAACGCCTTTGACATTAAGCGCCGTTGACGCATACTTGGTGCCGGTAATGCCGTCACCAACAAAAAGCCCAACATTGAGCGACAGGCTTATTCTGGGCGGCGCACCGCTTACGACATATTTATCAACCACTGATATATTAGGTGTAAGAATAAACCGATATGGAAAACTCCCGGCGCTACTGCCGTAGCCATTCCTAGCCACCAGTTGAGCTAAAGTGCTTTGCAGGTTATTTTTTGCTGCTGCAGGCAGAAATTCCACCTGATCAGAGACAAAGGGCAAAACCGCCACTCGTTCTTCATCAGTCAGGTTTTGGCGTTGCGCGTTTGAAGGCTGCCAGCTCATCAAACAAAGGAGTAAAAGTATAGCTATAGGTTTCATGATCGTTATTATTTGCTTCCTAGAAACAAGGTGGCTTCGCCAAGTCCTCTAGTGGTAATTTTGTTTTCTATATTAAATGGGGCATCTCTTAAAAAGCGGCTCAACATACGCGCAAATCGGCGCGTATCCATGGCTCGTTGCCGGCCGTTTCTGTCATAATAAAGCGGTATTCTCACCTGTTCAAAGACCAGCATATTCTCGGTCGCATCGCGGGTGGTAAAGCGTCCTTTGACACTATTATCAGCCAGCCAGTCTTCTATGATAAACCCGAGTTCTTCTTCATCAGGGCCAAAGTAAGATTCCAAATCGTATTCCCAATCCTGCCAGCGCATGATTCTTATGGATACTTCGCGGCCATTTTCAAACATGTCGTCAAAATGATCTTGCAGGGAATTAGCAAACGGATCGATTCTTGATTGCACTGCTTCTTCCAGTAAAACCGGAAGTGAGGCAGCAAAGCTCGGCGCTCCGGTACCGGCAGCCGTGGCGACTTGTTTATTGGAATAGGCATCTAATCCCTGAAGATTAAAGGTGACTGATTTTTTGGGTCCGTTGGTATTCACCGTCCAGGTGAGCTGAATGATAATATCAGCTTTAGCCTGATCCAGCAATTGATCAACCGGGCTTTCTGCGACAGCTGCGCCACCGCTTTTACTGCTTCGCATCGCATCAAGCGCATTGGTTGAATTGATGTTTTTAATCACTGATTCCATATTCTTTAGCGGGAAGTCACGTTCGGCCATCAAGCCGTTAATTTTGCTCACCACCAGTAAGAGATCAGCATTTTCTTGAAATGCACGTGTATAATCAGGAATGGTTTCTGTGATTCCCTGATTTTCAAAGGTCATGGTATAGCCGTTTTGAACGCACCAATTATCGCTGGGCACGACCATCAAAGTAGGTTTTTTAGCTTGTGCGGTAACTGATAAATAAGATATCAAGATCAGCAGCGTAAATATAGCTCTCATTGAATAAAATTTTGATTGATTAAAAATGCTCTTAATCCGCGTACATCGACTTCAACCAATACTTCATAGGCGGTATTGCCATCGCTAAGCGGATTTTCTTTTAACGCCCGATCGATCCATCTTCCGGTAGGATCAGTAACAAAGTCTTGAAACGCACCATTTGACGCATAAAAGTCGTTGAAGTAAGCTTGATGATCGCGCTTGAGATTAGGGTTTGACACCAGTGGACTTACCTGGCAACCGCCTTTGCCGTCTCTTATTCCTTTAAAAATGATATCATCTACGGCGTTTTTTCTGGCGTTGAAAACGGCCTGATTATGATTTAAACCGGTTCCCCAGGTTTTGACAACCTGAAAACCGTCTCTTGAAGTGCCTATGCATTCTGTATTGTATTCATAATAACCGGATATTGCCGGTGTTTTTACCATGCATTGCACGCAGAGTAACAACACAAAGCAAGCGATAAAAATGGGATGTTTCATGAGTGACACATTTAAAAACCGGAGGATAATTTTTTGATGACGCCGGCGTCTTCAAGCTCTTGTCGCAATCTGGCTACATTAACTGATACGAGCACGCCTATTTTATATTGCTTACGTCTAAATAACCCGCGACCGCCTACGACATAGCGATCACTGGCTTTCACAGCACCATCGGTCGTTAAGTTGACAAACTTCATGTACTTGCCGCCTTCACGAAAAAATGAGTTGAAATAATCGCGTTTTTGTTCCTCAAGATTAGAACTTCTGGCGAGCGCCGGTTGTGATACACAACCTTGCTTTCCCGATGGAATACCTTTGAAGATCACGCCGTGAATGGCATTCTTCTTGGCTTGCTCTATGGCGACATCTTTCCTTCTGGAATAAGAATATACTTTGATAATAAAAATGCCTTGCTGGCCAACGCCTTCGCATTCGATCTCGTATCGCCAGTTACGTGTTTCTTCATTAGCATCGTCGATGGCGTCATTTGATTGAGCCTGGATGCCTGGTGCCCAGCAAAAAAGCAGGATGGCACTGATAAGTATTGCTTTCATAGTTAATTGATTTGCCTGATTAACATGCCCGAAGCATATTTGTTAGTATTGCCTTTAAATACGGTATATTCAGGACCATCGTTTTGTTCATTTTCCTCTTCAGAAAGAAAACGATTGTCCCAGATTTGATTTTTATCTACTTTGATTTTTCCCACTCTACGGTATTCGGTCTCACCGTCATTGTTGATGATTTGCTCGAGCACTTCAAATTTATCGCCTTTTTCCAGGCCTTCTTTTAATCCGATTTTTGCACAGATTGGATCGCCGCGCAGCAACGGAGTTTTGACTCTAAACTCTTCATATGTGCGTTGAAGTTTGCTGATATTTTTATCAACCGCACGCGTAGTGGCTACTTCGATTAACTGATCATCAGATTTATTGCTAAACACTGTTGATTGTAGGTTTGTTCGTGAGATCTCACTACCTACATATTTAAGTTTGAATAAACTTGACTGATCAAAACGTTGTTTTTTCTCAGGATTTTCTTCACCCTGCGAGAACCAATGATCCTGATAGAAGGTATTGGCTGTTTCATCATCCCAAACCAATCGATACAAATAGGTGGTTGTTCTAACGAAGTAACCTTTTCCCATGGTTTGTGCTGCAAGGTTAGCGCCATCAGCAACATCAGAGACGACATCTGCGCCGGCGACCGATGCCACTGAAGAAACCACATTAAGAAATCCGCCGGCTTTTTTGGCTTGTTCTTTTTTATTGGTGTATTTATAATCATAAACCACCACAAATGTATTCCCGATGAGTTCTTCTCCGGCATCTTTGAGCAGCGCCATGCCTCTCTTGCTCTCTTTGGCTAATTTCACGTTAAGATCAGTAGCATTATACTGACCGCGATCGGCGATAAGGTCCATGGAAAAGCCACCGTTTTCATCACGAAGGAACCATTTTTCCACTAGTTTTTTTGCTACATTTTTTTGGTTAAGGTAGTTTTCTATAAATTGAGTTTGGTCTTTCTCACCACCTTCGCCGGGCATTAAGTAAGGCCCTAAATTATGATCGTTGAACTTGTCTGAAAGTTCAGTATTCCCAAACGCATTTTTAATGGTGGAATAGTGTTCTCTGCTAGGATCATCAATCATCAAAGTATAGAGCGAACTTCTCCTATACTTGAGTTTAGAACCGGCAGCATTAGCCGCTGATTCATCAACATCTATGCGCTCGCCGGTTGACGCAACGGTTTGAGCGGCATAATCACTTGTACTTGATGAAGCATTGTCTTTTTGTGCTTTTAAAATTTCCCGATAAGCCAGATCGCGCTTGTTTAAGGTTGATTCATCTAAATCTTCTTTGAGCAACTGTTCTTCAGTATAAGACGTTGAAGCGCTTCCGGCGGCTGATGTCATGGACGGTCGAGCGGTAACTCCACTTATGGCAGCAAGGTCTTGAGCTTCTTGCTCGGTGCTTTCATTGAAGTAAGGTGTGACATCAGTATTAAAAAGGACTTCCTCGTATTGAGTAACGCCTTCAATGCTTCCATCGGTAGTGGTTAAATTTGACAAGCTTTCTTGTTGGAAAGACATGGTCACGCCGTTAACTTCACGGTAGTCATTGAAAAAACTCGTACTTTCTACAGATGGTAAATTAGAGAAAGATTTGAGCAACAAACCGGTTTCTTTACTAAAAAAGTACAGGGAACCGTCGTTTTTAGTTAATTTATATGTTGATTGACCGTTAACATCGGCTTGCTCCACTTCCGGTTTAAAGTTAGCAGCATCAAAGCGGTGAAACAGTTTTGCAGAGTTTTTAAAGGTGTTTACTTGTTGAGGGCTAAACTCCTGTTTATGACCTAAAGATGGTAATATGGTATAGCCACTGTCACCATTAAATACAACTTTTGAAACAATGTTGCCATCGCTCGAAGTTGTGGTTACCATTTTGCCGTCACTGGTTACTACCTGAACCATTTTCATGTTGGTCTCAGATTCAATCCCATTGGTCTTAGTAATGGTAATGCTGGAAGATTTGATGACATGGTTTTCCAGTTTATTGAGATCTTCTTCACTTCCTATGGCTTGCTTGTTAAAATTTAGAACTTCTTCCACCGTTTTGAGTGTTGGTTCTTCAACAGAGGTTTGGCTAAAGACTTGTATTGAAATTATTAAGATTAAAAAGCTAAGTTTTTTCATAATAGATTGGTTAATTGAGGTTGATATATTTAATTTATTGTCAAATGATAATATATTAATAAACGGTATAAATGAAATATGATCTTACTCTATTCTTACCGCGTCACCACTTTCATCGTTAAACAATCTACCAGTATTATTTGGTAGCAGGTTGCCATTAGGGTTACCATTATTATCCAGCATTAAGGTGGCTAGTTCAAAGTCTATTATTCGCAAAGTCTCGCCATCATTTGGGTTTATAAATGCATCACCGGATATCGCTCTAATGCTAGTGTAAGAATGTCCAGTTCCATCTACCAGACTTTGTCTGACCAATACGGTGAAGTTTGATGTTCCACCTAAGTTCGTCTCGCCAATTATCAAAGCACCATAACCTTCGCCCGTTGTAGAAGAAGCATCCTCAAACTCCTCAACAAACACATCAGTTCCAGATTGATTACTAAACCTAACTTTCCAGTCTGGAAATCTTGTCCCCGGAGTAGCTCCGTCATTAGGAACGGTTGTGTTTTGAAGTACCAACTCCGCTAAATAAGTTCCTTCCAGCATTGGCGGCTCTTCACCATCGTAAATGGGAAATCCCATATCTCTTAAAGCATTAATAGCATCAGCATTGAGATAGTCTTCAGCTAATTGAGAGTTGGAAACATTATCATCCTCATTTTCACATGAGATGATAGATACAATCATTAATAAGAAAAGCGAAGTTTTTGTTAATTGATGAATCTTTGTTCTGATAATTGAATTTATTTTTTTCATAATGTTTTTTATTTTGGATGTAAAACGTTAAGGCAATGTTATAAAGAAAAACCACAGGCTTGTATCATTTTGTCATGAACGACCTGAATAACGACATGAGTAACCGAACAACCTAAACTGAAAGCATCTATATTGATAAATCCCCTACATATTAATAGCTATCCCGAGATTATCTTAGCTATCATCTTTAGGAATATATGCGTAATGAAGATGTCCAGATTAAGTTGGTTACTTTAGGAGGAGCATGATCAAAAATGATCCGCAGGACACAGGTGTTAGTTTAACTGGGATAGGCCTTTATTTTAATGATCTAGACTTGCTTTGTGGGTTTACTTAGCTTTACAATACCAGCTTTTATTTTGAGACCTTTAGAATTACAATGATGGTCCTGCTGAACTTAGTCTTAGTATATGAGAAAACACATTATCGTATGTAAAAAGTATTAAAAATGGGCGAACCCTAACAATAGAGAATACCTTGCCCTATTTTCTATTAAACAGCAGTGTTGAGGATAATCAAAAGAGCAACATTTCCTTAGGAAGACACCAGAGGATGCTTTTTTTGCTTTAATTTTTGTTTATAGGTTCTTGAAAAGGGTATTTCAATATTTTGTTCCAGTACTATAGTATCAGAATGTACAGCTTTGACCTTTTGAGCATTGACGATATAGGATCGATGTGTTCTCACAAAGCCATGTTTATTTAACGCTTCCATGGCCGCACTTATTTTCTGCCTTTCCACTAAAGGTCGATCCCTTTTATCAGTGTAATAGTTTAAATAATGCCCTTCGCTCTTTACATAGAGCAGTTCATTGCATTTGATAAGATGATCGTTCTTCAGTTTTATCTTTTTTTCCAGGTTTTGTTGCTGTAGTTCCTGTTGTAGTTGATCAAGCTCGCTTTTTTGTTTTTTGGACCTTTGTTCAACTTCAAGTTGTTTTACTTTGGTGGATCGGTATCTTTTAAAGGAAAAGATGCCACCAATTAAAAAGAACACTGCCAGACCACCGGTAAAATATAAGTTATTAACAAGGTCTCGTTCACGATCTAAATAGGTTTTGATCGTATCTTCTTTTTGAGCCACCTCATATTTGCTTAGCGTTTCTTGAATAATCTCTACTTCTTGTTTGTCCTGAAGGCTGTCCTTTAATTTAACATAACGTTCAAAGCTGGCAGCTGCTGGCTGATAGGCCTTTAATTGTTTGTGTAGTTCAGCTTTGCGTAAATACAGGGGAACTAATCGGTTAGGAAGTCGATGTTTTTTAGCGTAAAATATCGCTGAGTCCAGTTCAGCTGAACTTTTACCATATGCCTTTTGAGCTTTATGATATCGTGCCGTTACACTGTAGAACTGAATTTTCCTTTCTATATTATCGCCGGCCAATACCAGCGGTTCTACTTTAGAAAGATATTGCTGAGCATTAAAAAGGTCACCTTCTTGTAGGGCAATTTCAGATAGACTTTGATACAGGAGCGTCAGATAATAAGTATTTAGCTGTTCTTTTTTGCTTAACAACTGCTTATAATAGGCCTTGCTGGATTTTATGTCATGTAAGGACTTGTAATGATTGGCCAGGTTGTTCGTAGCTCTTATCAGCAGTCGTTCACTATTGGATACGACGGCATGTTCATAGGCTTTCTTAAACCACGAAAGTGCCAGGTCCTCCTGACCTAAAATATCGTAGGCGATGGCGATATTCGTATGGACATTAATGATCGCGGGTTTATCCAACTTTTCATATATGGCAGAAGCTTTTACGTAATCTGCTATCGCTTCTTCAAGCTTACCTACTTCCTTTTTGATGATTCCTCTTTGATTATAAGCATTCGCCTGTATCAAGCTATCATTATACTCATCTGCTAATTGGAACAACTGTCCTGCATACTCTAGCGCTTTTTGATTTTCTCCCGCATTTACAGCTGAAATAAGAGACATCCTAATGGCTCTGGACTTCTCGTTCTTTTGTGTAGCAAACTCAAAGGATTTTTGGAAATTGACCATAGCGCTATCGATCCGCATATTGTTCCTGTAAGCGTAGGCCTTAGCAAAATAACCTTCATATTGAGCTGATGAGTCCTTTAGCAGCAAGAATTTTTCAGCATAAAAAAACAGGCTGTCCGAATTGTTCGCATTTCTCATACAAGCCTTTTTATAATATCCGATCAATTGCTTGTTGGATTGAGCATTGAGACACAACAAAAAATTGAATGAACATATAAATACCAAATATTTTTTTATCATAGAGGTCTTTTATTAAATAATGTATAAAAATATTATAAATAAATAAAATTACGTTAAAATAAATGTTTTTTTTATTGATAAGTTTTTAACTACACAAGTAAGAAAAGAAATCACCTATTCCGGGAAGACCATCAAATAATAGATAAAAAGTTAAAAATAACATGACAGAACAGCAAAGCAGAATATGAATATATGAACGATGGAATTGAATGATCAAATGATACACAACATAATCATTAAAAAAAGCATATTTTTTAAATTATTCGTAATGAGATACCATAAATGATAATAACTAGTGAATTTGATTTTTAGTATATTCGTACAAATTTATATGTTATGAGCAAAACATTAAGCCAACCTAAGGATATATCATTCGAAGAATTCAAGAAAGAAGTGCTAAAAGACTATGAGCTTGCGGTAAAAAGCCGAGAGTGTAGCCTTCTGGGTAGGAGAGAGGTCCTTACCGGAAAGGCCAAGTTCGGTATATTTGGTGATGGAAAGGAAGTGCCACAGCTCGCCTTAGCCAAGGTGTTCAGGAATGGCGATTTCCGTTCCGGTTACTATAGAGATCAAACCTTGTTCATGGCGCAAGGTCATTTGGACGAAAAAACATTCTTCGCGGCATTATATGCGAATACTAATATAGAAAAAGAACCCATGTCCGGTGGGAGACAGATGGGCGGACATTTTATGACCCATAGCTTGGATGAGAACGGGAAATGGAAGAATCTGATGGAGCAGACCAATTCCAGTGCTGATATGTCTCCTACCGCAGGACAGATGCCACGTCTTTTAGGTTTAGGCTTAGCTTCAAAGATATATAGACAGCATAAAGCCCTAAAAGCTGATAAATTTACGAATGAAGGAAATGAGATCGCCTGGGGAACCATAGGAGACGCCAGTACTAGTGAAGGTATGTTCTGGGAAACTGTTAATGCCGCTGGAGTAATGCAAGTTCCTGTGGTGCTCAGCGTTTGGGATGATGAATATGGTATTTCCGTACATGCGGAACATCAGACCACGAAACAGAATATCTCAGAGGTGCTCGAAGGTTTTAAGAGAGCGGAAGAAAAGGATGGTTTGGAGATCATCCGCGTTAAGGCCTGGGATTATCCTGAGCTCATAGAAGCTTATCAAAAAGCAGAAGATATTGCGAGGGAACAGCATGTTCCGGTACTGGTCCATGTTCAGGAAGTTACCCAACCGCAAGGTCATTCCACTTCAGGTTCGCATGAACGCTACAAGAGCAAAGAGCGCTTAGAATGGGAAAAAGAATACGATTGTAATGCGCAGATGCGTAAATGGATCCTAGAGAACGGACTGGCCGACGAAGACGAACTCAAGGAAGTTGAAAACCAGGCGAAGAAAGCGGCTCGTAAAGGAAAGCAAGAAGCATGGAAAGAGGTGAACGATGTCGCAAGGTCGGCAAAGAAGGAACTGCTTCAATTATTAAAGGACCTTCAGGCAAGTACGCATTCTACCGATAAGATAGCGGAATTGATCAGGCAATTGAAAGAAGATGATGAACCGTTAAAAAGTCTAGTGGCTTCATCTGCGAGAAAAGCTTTACGTTACGTTACTGGTGAAGATTCCGCTGAAAGGAGTGCACTTATCAATTGGTTCGATGAATTCAGATCAAAAAGGGATGAAGAATACAGCTCCTTCCTTTATGGTCGTTCTGATCATTCTCCAATGAATACAGATGTTACTTTACCAGAATATCCGAATGATGCTAAAAAAGTAGATGGTAGGATCGTGCTTAGGGATAATTTTGATAAGATCCTGGAAAAACATCCAGAGGTTGTCATCTTTGGTGAGGATTCAGGAAAGATCGGTGATGTAAATCAGGGGTTGGAAGGCCTTCAGGAAAAGTACGGCGAACATCGTGTGTTTGATACCGGCATTAGGGAAACCACCATTATGGGACAGGGAATAGGAATGGCGATGCGAGGTTTGAGACCTATTGCTGAGATACAATATCTGGATTACCTCCTTTATGGACTGCAAACCATGAGCGATGACCTTTCTACTTTACATTACCGATCAGCTGGTAAGCAAAAAGCCCCGATGATCGTCAGGACCAGAGGACATCGATTAGAAGGTATCTGGCATTCCGGTTCTCCAATGGCCGGCGTCCTTAATCTGGTGCGTGGCGTTCATGTGCTCGTTCCAAGGAACATGACCGAGGCCGCAGGTTTCTATAATACCATTCTTGAAGGAGATGAACCGGCCCTGATCGTTGAAAGCCTCAACGGTTATCGTCTTAAAGAAGATATGCCGGAAAATCTGGGCGAGTTCAAAACTCCTTTGGGAAAAGTAGAAAAACTAAGAAGTGGAACAGATGTTACATTGGTATCTTATGGATCAACATTAAGGATAGCTCATCAAGCAGCTGAAGAACTATCGGATTTCGATATACATGTTGAAGTAATCGATGTGCGTTCACTTATTCCTTTTGATAAGGAACATGAAATAGTGGATAGCATCAAAAAGACCAACCGTTTACTGGTCGTAGATGAAGACGTTCCCGGTGGTTGTTCAGCTTACATCATGAAAAATATACTGGAAGACCAGAATGCTTACAGATACCTGGACAGCAAACCGGAAACCTTAACGGCGAAAGAGCATCGACCGGCTTTTGGGACGGACGGTGATTATTTTTCTAAACCATCTAAAGAAGATGTATTTGATAAGGTCTATGGCATCATGAACGAATATAAACCGCAAAAGTATCCGGACCTGTATTAGAAGGATACATTATTCCATTTACACATAATAAAAACCGCTTTGATTTATAAATCAAAGCGGTTTTTTATGGATTCAATGATTGGAATCGTTAAAAATTAAAGGACATTGATGCCACAAAGTTCTGCGTCATTTGTTCAATATCCGCTTCTTGGTTCAGTCCGGTTTGTAAAAGCGCTTCCTGTCTATCTTGCCAACTTCTTCTGTAGGCAAAGTCTAACCGGGTGTATTTGTTTATCGTGTAGCCTATTCCTGTGGAAAAACCATTGATATCACCTATGATCCTATCGTTTCTAAGCGGACTTTGCCTGTAATGATAACCACCGCGAAAGCTCCATTCCTTAAACCTGTATTCTCCGCCCAGGTTTAAAGAGATACTTTCTTGTAGATTATTATTGATCTGAGCGTTGAGATCGGAAAAACCACTCGAGGTGAACTCTGTCTGACTAAGGTCCTGATAAGAATAATCTGCACTGATCAAACCTGAGTCTCCTATGATAAACGCTAAACTTCCAGTAAGCTTCTCTGGCTTGCGGAAACTATAATCCGGGAATATATTAACTATTTGAGGTATAGCTGCCGCTTCTCCAAATTCATTACTATCTGTTATCAAGCCCTGGGTCAGTTCTTCATCTATGTTATACCAGGTCGGCGATTGATAACTTAGTCCTAATCTTATCATATCAATGGGTGTATAGATGGCACCTACCTGGAAGGAGAAACCACTCCCAACAGTAAACAGGGAATTGTTGTATTGTATCTCGTTGATCTCTCCTGATCCATTGTTGCGCTCGTTAAAACGGGTGTTTCGTTCGTAGTTCAATACATGCAAGTTCAGATTTACTCCTACATTGAGCTTTTTCCTGATCTGAGCTCCAAAATTGAAGTTCAATGTTGAATTGAAACCCTGTTCTTCTATACGATAACGCTG
>Ga0209923_1000020_pt1 | contig 73695 bp, 66 predicted proteins | sample SalPon1_A_H2O_MG_FD_185696 | JGI IMG/M metagenome (GOLD analysis project Ga0209923, IMG submission 185696) | Salt pond water microbial communities from South San Francisco under conditions of wetland restoration - Salt Pond MetaG R1_A_H2O_MG... | ecosystem: Environmental > Aquatic > Non-marine... | reverse complement strand
ATTTTTAGACGGAGGAAATATAGGTATATATCCATTCAGAAAGAAGAAGGGACATAAGTCCTTTCTTTCTTCTGAAAAAAATATTTATATCTCTCCGTGAAAATTGCGTTTGTTACTTGAACTTAAGTATTTAAAAAAACAAATTATGGCTTTATCAAAACCTACATCCGTAAACTGAATCTTAGGCTAAATATATCAAAAGCACAACAGGTTATATTATATTTGTGATATGAACGAGCACTTAGATCCCAGTGGTGAAAATTTCTCAAATGAAGAGACCGCTTTAGAGAATGTCCTACGTCCTCAATCTTTTGATGACTTTTCTGGTCAGCGTGAGGTTCTGGACAACCTCAAGGTTTTTGTAGATGCCGCTAATATGCGGAACGAAGCCCTTGATCATACCCTGATGCATGGACCGCCGGGACTGGGAAAAACTACTTTAGCGCATATCTTAGCTAACGAGTTGAACTCAAATATCAAGGTTACTTCCGGTCCGGTGATCGATAAGCCGGGCGATCTCGCCGGATTACTGACTAACCTGGAAGAACGCGACGTATTGTTTATCGACGAGATCCATCGGTTGAGCTCTGTCATAGAAGAATATTTGTATTCCGCCATGGAAGATTACAAGATCGATATCATGATAGAAAGCGGACCTAACGCCCGAACCGTGCAGATCAATCTTAATCCGTTCACTCTGGTCGGTGCTACCACGAGATCCGGTTTGCTCACATCGCCTATGCGTGCCAGATTTGGGATCAGCTCACGTCTCAATTACTATTCCACTCAATTGCTAGCCGATATCGTTCAGCGAAGTGCAGCGATTCTCAACGTGCAGATAGAAGAGGCCGCTGCTAATGAGATCGCCGGTAGAAGTCGCGGAACGCCCAGAATAGCTAATGCTTTGCTCAGAAGAATAAGAGATTTTGCACAAATTAAAGGCAACGGTAAAATAGATATGGCGATTGCCAAATACGGTCTTAAAGCGCTCAATGTAGATCAGCATGGCTTAGATGAAATGGACAATAAAATATTGACCACGATCATCGATAAATTTGCCGGCGGACCAGTAGGCATCACGACCTTAGCGACATCCGTCAGCGAGAATGCTGAGACCATTGAAGAGGTTTACGAGCCATTCCTTATCCAAAAAGGCTTTATCCAGCGAACCCCGCGCGGCAGGGAAGTCACCGCCATAGCCTACAAACATTTAAACCGAAAAAAACCTGGCAACCAGAGAGACCTATTTGATCTATGAAGACAGAAGCTGCCGCTATTCCTGTGGTATCACAAATTTACTTTTACAGGAACGCACTGAACATCCTAAAAAATCCCTTGCCGTTTCACCATAAGAACTTTGAAAAATTAGGCGATACTTTTCAGTTAGAAACCGGATTCACATCGCATGTCGTGTTTTCCCGCGATACCGAGTTGTTGAAATTAGCCCTACAGAAAAAACAAAAGAACTTTAAGAAATCGGCCATTCAAACTGAGGATCTGGTAAAATATGTAGGCAAAGGCTTGCTCACCGCAGAAGGTGAAGACTGGAAACAGCAACGAAAGCTCTTGCAACCTACCTTTTACAAAAAGAATATTGCCAAACTTACGGAACGGATGCATGATAGCATTTGTGAGCTTTTGGACCGCATTGAACCCGATAAGAAGATAGATAGTTTTTCGATATTCAACGACCTGGCGTTCAAGGTGGTGGCGCGAAGTTTGTTTAGCGACGCCATCAATGACCGGCAAATAGACCGATTGCAGTTCATCACAGAAGATATGCAGATGATGCTAGTTAAGGAGCTGCGTCAACCTTATAAAAAATGGTGGTTCACCCTGAGCGGTGAATTGCGAAAGAAGTTGATGCTTTCTGAGGAAGCCCGATATATCATCACTTCAATTATCGATGAACGCCGTCAAGCCTCAGAAACGCCCGATGACCTGTTGGACATGCTGATGTCGCTTACTTATGAAGATGGATCTGTGATGAGCCAGGAAGATCTCTTAGACGAAATATTGATCTTATTTATCGCCGGACATGAAACTACGTCGAATGCGTTAACGTTTACCGCTCAATTATTAGCGCATCATCCGGAATATCAGCAAAAGATCAAGAAAGAGGCACTTGCTGTTCCATCCGATACTTTATCGGACATATTACAACATACGACTCAAGCAGAGCGCGCCATCAATGAGTCCATGCGCTTGTATCCGCCTGTCTATTTTATAGATAGAGTATCAAAAGAAGCTTTTGATCATAAGGGTTTACATTTCCCTAAAGATACGATCTTACTTTTCTCGCTTTATGAAATGCATCGGCTGGAAGACAAATGGCAAGATCCACTGGAGTTCAAGCCTGAACGATTTGATACGGATGATAATTTCTCCGATCAATTCTTCCCGTTCGGCGCTGGTCCGCGGAAATGTATCGGCAACAATTTTGCCATGGTAGAAATGAAGCTTGTGGTTTATGAATTGATGAAACGATTTGATATCGAGCCGGTTCAGCAATCAATAGATATTTTACCTTTGATCAGTCTCAAGCCGAAGAACGCTTTTTTAAAGTTCAAAACAGCCGATTGATGGATGCTGTTAAAGAGAAACATACACGAATCATCAAGCAACTCGCCGATGAACTAGGTTTCCTGAACTGCGGTATCAGTGAAGCTGATTTTTTAGAAGAAGAAGCACCGCGATTAGAAAAATGGCTCAAGGAGCGGCAACACGGCAAGATGAGCTATATGGAAAACCATTTTGATAAGCGATTAGACCCAAGATTGCTGGTGCCCGGCGCAAAAAGTGTGGTTTCGTTATTGTATAATTATTATCCGTCAGAGACGCAACGCGAAGATGCTTATAAGATCAGCAAATATGCCTATGGACGCGATTATCATTTTATCATCAAGCGGAAATTAAAGGATTTCATGCAAAGGATACAAGATGAAATTGGAGAAGTTGGCGGTCGCGTTTTCGTTGATTCTGCGCCGGTGTTAGAAAAAGCATGGGCGAAAAAAAGTGGTTTGGGCTGGATAGGCAAACATTCTAATTTATTATCTAAAAAAACCGGATCATTTTACTTTATCGCTGAATTGATCATCGATTTGCCACTTGTCGCTGATACGCCGGTCACCGATCATTGCGGTTCTTGCACGGCTTGCATTGATGCCTGCCCAACGGATGCGATCACCACGCCTTATCAGCTGGATGCGCATAAGTGCATTTCTTATTTTACCATCGAACTCAAAGATGATTTGCCTAAGCAATTTGAAGGTCAGTTCGAGGATTGGATGTTCGGTTGCGATATTTGTCAGGACGTTTGTCCCTGGAACCGATTCAGCAAAAGTCACAATGAACCGCTTTTTGAACCGGATGAACGCTTGCTCAACTATTATAAGCAAGATTGGGAAGAGATGACAAAGGAAGTGTTTAATGAGATATTCAGGAAGTCAGCTGTTAAACGGACTAAGTATGAAGGTTTAAAGCGGAATATCAATTTCATCAGAAAAACCGAAAACGATAAAAAAATATAACTAAAAAAAGCTTTAATAGTAAACAGCGATTAGCTTTGTTTTTAACCACTTTTTTTGCGTTATTTACGACTATTTCCTAATCATGAAGTGCTAAATTCTTATCAAAGAAAATTGAAAGGACCAATAAAAACTTAGTGCAGTATTTACATTTGAATTTTCCATAAATAATTACCTGTGAATACAAATCATTTTAAAATATTATATTTAAGATAACTCCTGTATAGTTTGAAGTTCACACATAAAAAAAAAAAATGAAGGAATTCATTAATGACACTTTTAACAAAAAACACAAATTCCTCATGTTTGCAGGTTTTTTTGTGCTCTATTTTCTGTTAAGATGTCTCGCAAATTGGTTTATAGAAGATGATATAACCTGGGTATCTAACTTGATTTCATCTGTATTTTTTGCTGCGGTCATGACTTTTTTATTTATTTTAAGCGATAAACAATTTAAAAATAATCTTTCAAAAGATGTAAATTCAGCGCTGAATGATGATGAAAGTATTCAAATAGAAGTTTCGGCTGGTCAAGTCTCTGGCATTATCGTTTACGGTGGAAGATTGGTATTACTGATAAACGACTTCTTTTCTTCTTTAAACCCGGTTTTTTTCAGAAAAATAAAGTATGGATTTTAGCGTTAAAAAATATCAGCAACAACAAACCTAAAAAATTTTTTCATTTAGCAGACAATGGCACTGAGATCAATGATCGATCCGGCAAGACCTGTAGCTTTAGTATGCAAAACCGCGACAAAGTGCTAAATCATCTACAGGAATCGATAAGGATCAATTTTAAGAATTTTGATTATTCATCGGATTTTTAAAAAGCTGCATGAATGATAAGGTCAGCACTACCGTAGTCGCAAATCCCATCAATGCAACGATAAAAGCAAAGGTAGCCACACCGATATCATAGTTTTTCGCATAACTGGATGCTAACTCTTGAAGGAATTGAGGCTTTAATTCAGTAGCATAAATAGACATAAATATTGTAAAAAGAATAGTCGCTATAAAACCGATGGTCATTCCGGTACTAAAACCTACGGAGTAATTGTATTCATTCCTTAATTCTATCCGGCGGTATTTAATTCCTTCATAGATGCCAAATCCAGTGATAAATCCATTAAAAAGACTGAAAAAAGGATTAGTATGTAAACCAAATAGAGATAACATCAAGAAATAAGCGATCAATGATGCACAAACTACAATGCCAAATCGGATAGGTAATGTAAAACTCTTCATAGGTCAGTTTTTATTCAAAAATAGTATTATTTATAAAAAGGCGTTCTAAAACTTAAAAATATTACGAACAGACCAACGAAATTTACTCATCTAAGCAATACTGAGATGAAACTTTTGTAAAAACTCTTTAAGAAGATAAGCTCGTTCAAATTTAAAATTTAACTTTGAAGATGTAACAATTCATTATGTTTCATACTCATTAAATAGAAATTTCAACTAAAAACCAAAAACAATGATTAAAAGATTAAATGTATTATTGGTCCTATTGCTATCATTCGGTATCTCACAAGCGCAGGAGATCGAATACGAGCAATATGAACTTGACAATGGACTTGATGTGATCTTACATCAAGACAATTCGGTGCCTGTAGTCACCGTAGGCGTAATGTATCATGTTGGAGCTAAGGACGAAGCTCCTAATAGAAGTGGCTTTGCCCATTTTTTCGAGCATTTGCTTTTTGAGGGAACTGAGAACATCGAGCGAGGCGAGTGGTTTGATATTGTAGCTGCTAACGGCGGCAGGAATAATGCTAACACTACGCAAGACAGAACTTACTATTACGAGACGTTCCCATCTAACAATCTGGAACTCGGTCTATGGATGGAATCCGAGCGGATGCTCCACCCTGTAATCAATCAAGTTGGCGTAGATACTCAAAACGAAGTTGTCAAAGAAGAAAAAAGAACAAGAGTGGATAATGCGCCTTACGGTAAGATCATCTATTCTACCGGGATCAATCCTCACTTATTCAAAAAGCATCCTTATAAAGAATCCGTCATAGGGACGATGGAAGACCTGGATGCGGCCAAGTTAGAAGAATTCGAGAAGTTCTTTGAGAAATATTACGTGCCGAACAATGCGACACTGGTCGTTGCTGGCGACTTGAAGAAAGCACAGACCAAGAAGATGATAGAAGATTACTTTGGTCCGATAAAAAAAGGAGAACCTATAGATCGCGTTGATGTAAAAGAGGAATCTATTACACAAACTATTGAGGCAACAGAATATGATGCCAATATTCAGATTCCGGTCAAGATGTTCAGCTACAGAACACCATCAATGAAAGACCGTGATGCTTATGTTCTAGATATGATCTCTACACTACTGACCGGCGGTAAAAGCTCTAGAATGTACAAAAGAATGGTCGATGAAGAAAAGATCGCCCTACAGGTGATCGCTTTTGCCAGAAGTCAGGAAGATTACGGGGTTTATAACGTAGGCGCGCTTGCAATGAACGAAACACCCTTAAGTAAACTAGCTGAAGTAATGGATGAAGAGATCCAGAAACTAAAAACGAGTTTGATATCAGAGAAAGAATATCAAAAACTTCAAAATCAATTTGAAAATCAATTTGTCAATTCAAATAGTAGCATTCAGGGAATTGCTTCTTCTTTAGCTACTTATCATGTGCTTTATGGTAATACGGAACTGATCAATAAAGAAATTGAGATCTACAAAGACATCACTCGAGAAGAGATCAGAGATGTTGCTAAAAAGTATTTACAAAAAGACAAACGATTAGAATTAGATTACTTACCAGAATCAAATAAATAAAAAAACATGAAATTAAGAATTTTAGCCCTTTTATTCTGTGGTATCTTCACCACAGCAATTCAAGCCCAGATCGATAGATCAATGATGCCCAAGTCCGGTGACCTCCCTGAGATCAATCTTGGTGAGCCAGACCGTTACTCCTTTAATAACGGACTTGAGCTTTTAGTAGTTGAAGACCATAAGTTACCTCAGGTTAATGCAAGATTGGTCATAGATAATAAACCGATCATAGAAAATAAACCGGGAACCGCCTCACTGCTTGCATCCATGTTAGGAACTGGCACGGAAAATATGAGCAAAGACGAGTTCAATGAAGAAATTGATTTCTTAGGTGCTAATGTGAACCTAAGTGCTCAAAGTGCTTATGCCAGTTCACTGAAACGTTATTTCAAGAGAGTGCTAGAACTAATGGCCGATGGAGCCTTAAACCCTAAGTTCACGGAAGAGAACTTCAAAGCGGAGAAAGATAAGCTCATAGAGAACATCAAGTCTTCTCAAAATAGCGCATCTGCCATTGCCAGCCGAGTAAGTTCTGCACTTGCTTATGGCAAGGATCATCCTTATGGTCAGGTTACTACCGTAGAATCAGTAAAGAATATCACCCTTGATGACGTAAAAAACATGTATCGTAATTACTTTTCTCCTAAAAATGCATACATGGTGGTAGTAGGTGACATCAAGAGTAGAGAAGCAAAAAGATGGGTCAAGAGGAACTTCAAAAAATGGAAAGAGGAAGTTCCACCTTCAGAAACTTTACCAGAACCAAAAAATGTACAGTCTACTCAGGTCAACTTAGTTGATATGCCTAACGCGGTACAAAGTGAAGTTTACGTGGAAAATACCGTGGACCTTCAAATGAACGATGAGGATTATTTCCCGGCTTTAGTTTGTAATCAAATATTAGGTGGCAGCTTTGGTAGTTACTTGAACATGAACCTTCGTGAAGACAAGGGCTACACTTATGGAGCTCGTTCTAATATTGGTGCGAGCCAATATGCATCTCGTTTTTATGCTACCGCAAGTGTAAGGAATGCGGTAACAGATAGTGCAGTAGTTCAGTTCTTGAAAGAGATCGACCATATACGTGATTCCATTGTCAAACCTGAAAAGCTAGAAGATGTAAAAAGCAAATTCGCGGGTAATTTTGTGATGAACCTGGAAGATAAGTCGACCATAGCCAGATATGCGTTGAACATAGAGACAAACGACCTTCCGGAAGATTTCTACAAAAATTACCTAAAGAAGATCAATGCGGTTACAGCAGAAGATGTGCAGCGAGTAGCGAAAAAATACATAAAGCCTGGCCATTTAAGGATCTTGATCGCCGGAAAAGGAGCTGATATTGCTGCACCACTTGAAAGTATGACCTATAAAGAAAAGACCGTTCCGGTCATGTATTACAACAAAAAGGCGGAGAAGGTAGATAAACCCGTGTTCAGCAAAGAAATACCGGAAGGAGTAACTGTAGAGACTGTTTATGATCAATACATTGAAGCTATTGGAGGTCGTGAAGCTGTAGAAAAAGTAAATTCTATGATGATGAAAGGAAATGCTAGTGTTCAGGGAATGTCTATTAATATGATAATGAAGCGAACCGTTGATGGTAAATCTTTGATGAAAATGACCATGGGCGGAAACGTACTCAATAAAGTCGTTTTTGATGGTGAAGACGGCTATACTATGGCGAGAGGTCAAAAGATGGAGATGAGCGATAAACAAATTGAAGAACAAAAACAATCTGCCGGTTTATTTCCTGAACTTGAGGTAGACGAAGATCATAAGTTAGAGGCTATTGTTCCTGTTGAAGGTGAAGACGCTTATGTAGTTAGCACAGGAGAAGATGCAAAAGCTTATTACTCAGTAGAGTCCAGATTAAAGATCATGGACAAGAAAACAGTTAAGCAAGGTGGTAAAGAGATAGTGAACAAGGGAAAATACCAAAATTACCAAGAAGTAAAAGGGATAAAAGTACCTATGAAAATGGTTAGAGAGTATGGACCTCAAACGATAGACATAGAAATGCAGGAAATTAAATTTGACGAAGGCGTTAGCGCATCAGATTTTGAATAAACTTATTTTTCATAAAAAGTCAAAAAGCTCCGCTTTTCAGCGGAGTTTTTTATGCTTTAACTTTCTTCTTCCGGTTAGACAAATAAACCCCTAACAAAATAATAGCTCCGGCAAAAAGTTGTGACCATTGAAATTGTTCACCATCTAAAACGCCCCAAAACAAAGCCACTACGGGGATTAAATACGTAACTGAAGTTGAGAACACAGGATTAGATAATTGCACTAATCTATTAAAGATGATCTTAGCAAAAGTCGTTCCTAATGCTGCTAAAGCCAGGATATACCATAAAGCCGTTTGTGTGGAATGTTGTTTTAGATTTTCAACAGCAAAAAAATCGGTAGCGATCAAAACGCCTAAAGAAGTAGGAATCAAAAGTAAAAAAGATGCGGTCGTAATACTTAAGGCCGATAGTTCCTTTAATTTGAACTTGATGATATTCGCATTAAACGCATACATCGTGGAAGCTAAAATAGGGAGCAAAGCAAACCAGTAATTCTGATCAGACTTGACATTAGCTCCGATCCATATCAATAAAAAAGAGCCAAAAAGACCGATGACAACTCCTATGAACTGACGGGAGAAGAATTGCCCTTTGAAAAAGATAATTCCTACGACTAAAGCCTGTAATGGAACGGTAGAATTTAAAATCGATGCTATAGCACTATCGATCTCTGTCTCAGCATAACTAAATAAAATGGAGGGAAAAAAGGTGCCTAAAAAGCCAGATAAGATGAGCCAATACCAGATCTTTCCTTTCACTTTTCTTAGCGATTTGAAGCCTATGATGACTAGGAATATACCGGCAAATAATGTGCGTAATGCGCCTAGTTCTAAAGGAGAAACACCGGTAAGCCCTTTTTTAATGAGGATAAATGAACTTCCCCAAAGCAGAGCTAGCGTGAATAAGAAAACCCATTTTAATTGCTGTTGAGCCAAATCAAAAAAATTTTTGCAAAAATGGGAGAATTCTGGTCGTGGCTCTTCTAAAATGGGTTAATCTTTTAATAAAGGATCCTGAGCAACACTTTTCCATTTCATGGTTTCCATCATCTTCTTCATATCCTGAATGATGTACTGTGAAGCAGGATAGACCGAATCGTAATTGGGAACGGCATCAAAGTATAGAGACGCGCTAAGGAAGTGGTCCAGGCTGTCTGTCACGTAAAATTGAGCTTGTGAAGCGGCGTTACCCTTGACCTTATAGAAATTACCAAAAACACGCCTTTTGCCATCTTCATAAACATCAACACTGATCGCATCTGCTTTTATCTGATGTTTCGTGGGTATTTTCTGTGCATCGACCAGGAGTTTTTTCAAATTATCGTTTACAGGTTTGTAAGTGAGATACACACTCGCATCCTTATCTGGATATAGGAGCTGAAAATTACAGGAGTTGTCCTGAACAGGTTTTTCCTTTATAGCTTGATTTACCTGGAATGTGAACGGGCAATCTTCTTCAAATAAGACGTATTCAGGGCCCTGATAATCTAGTGCTAAAAAACCCTTAGGTTTAGGTTGGTCGCTTCTTTCCTGACATCCTGAAAGCCCACATATAATTAGTAACGGAATGATCAAATTTGATTTCAATTGATGTATGCTTTTATTTGTTTTATTCTTTTATTGTCAACTGCTTCAATGGTAAACACAAAGTTCTTAAAACGAACGGTCTGTCCCTTTACCGGGAAGTTCTCCGCTATTTCAAGTATGAAACCAGCCAGGGTATCGGCATCATTGCGGTCCTTTTCAATAGGATTATCATCTGGCAGTTTCAAGACCTGATAAAGATCCTTTAGATTGGTCTTTCCTTCAAAGATGTAGGTCTTTGCATCCAGTTTAGAATAGACAAGCTCTTCATCATCGAACTCATCATTGATGTCACCTACGATCTCCTCGATGATATCCTCTAGACTGATCAGTCCACTAGTGCCGCCATATTCATCTACCACGATCGCCAGATGGTTTTTTTTTGACTTGAACTCTGTCAACAGGTCGTCCAGTTTTTTGTTCTCTGGCACAAAATAAGGTTCTCTGAGCAATTTTGTCCATTGAAAATCCTTTTGTTTCAGATATGGAAGCAGGTCTTTAATGTAGAGAATTCCTTTGATGTTATCGATATTCTCCTCATAGACCGGAATCCTGGAGTATCCATTTTCCCGTATTTGCTGGATGATAGATAAGAAGTCAGTTGTATTGTCCAGGGCGAATATATCTATTCTGGGTTTCATTACTTGCTTTGTATCCGTATTGCCAAAGGAAACGATGCCTTGTAATATTTTCTTTTCCTCGTTTGAGGTCTCGTCTTCATGGGTAAGCTCAAGTGCTTTGGACAATTGGTCAACGTTCAAACTGGACCTTTCGTTCCCTAATTTTTGATGGAAGAACGTAGAAGTTCTCTGCATAGGGATGTTCAGCGGAGCCAATAGTTTATCAAGAAAGACCAGTGGTGCTGCCATGGAACGAGCGAACTTGACACTGTAACGATTGGCATACACCTTGGGGATGATCTCACCGAAGAGTAAAATGAGGAAAGTAACGATGATCACATCCACGATGAACTGAAAGGAAACACCGTAAATGACAATAGGTTCTTCTGGATGGACCAGGTGGTTCAAGGAAGCATAGAGCAGAACAATGGCGATATTAATAAAGTTATTTGCGATAAGTATGGTCGCTAATAAGCGTTTAGGTCGGTCTAACAACTTGATCAGGTTACGGTCTTTTTGGGTATAATCATCTTCTGTCTTAGGGAAGTCAGTTGGTTTCAATGAAAAAAGCGCAACCTCAGAACCTGATATTAGGGCAGAACTCAAGAGTAATAGCAGGAAAGTAATGATCCCTGCGATCTCTGTAAATGAAAAAGCGATGTAGCTACTCAAAAAAGAGTGTTCCAAAATCAGGACCTTAGAATGGGAGATCATCATCCTCATCGCTCTGATGAGATGTTACATGATCCTGGGAATTTTGAGGTGGTGCTTCATCAGGCTTCTTCTGCTCTGGCTGAGCAGCTTGTGCTGTGGCCGGCTGTGATCCAGTTGATGCTGCATTTCCAGACTGGTTCTTGGGCGTTAAGAATGTGAAGTCCGTACAATGCACTTCAGTGGAGTAGCGGTCTTTCCCTTCATTATCTTGCCATTTACGCGTTTTAATCCTGCCTTCTACATAGATCTTATCACCTTTTCTCAGGTATTTTTCACAGACCTGGGCGGCCTTGTTCCTTAGGATGACATTATGCCATTCCGTATTGCTCACTCTTTCACCTGTTGATTTGTTCGTATACTCTTCATTAGTAGCGATAGGGAGTCTTCCTAAACAATTATCGTTCTCAAAATAATGCATTTTGATCTCGTCTCCAGTGTGTCCTATGAGGATTACTTTATTGATCGTACCAGCCATGATATTCGGATTTTAATAATAAATGTAAAATTATGAAAAACTATTCAAGTGAAGAAGAAGAATTTATCAATAAAATTAGAGAGCAATACCGGGAAAGCATATTGTGCGATCCCGTATTTATCTGTTTTGTAATAAGTTCCCTGTATGGCTTGAGGAATTTCATCTATTTCTATGATCCAGAAATGAGCGAATAATTTCTTGTGGGTCAACAAATGTTTTGTAGGTTGAGCATTATAAAGATATAGGGAATAAGGCTGTTTGCGAATTATATTGATGAACTTCTCATGACCTTCGACCGTGCTTTGCCGGATACTTTCTGTTGATTCGATCAGAGGGAAATCAAAGAGCCCTTTCCAGATGGCATTCTCCTTACGTTGTTGTATCAGGGTTTTCCCGTTTTTGTCGATAAAGACCAGATAGTTCATATAAACGGTCTTGACCTTGTTCTTTTTGATCTTGACCGGCAAGTCTTGCTGGAGGTCATTTTGAAAAGCGTGACATTCATGAGCGAATGGACAGGAAGAACAATGCGGGTTCTTAGGCAAACAATGCAAGGCACCAAACTCCATGACCGCCTGGTTATGGGTTCCAGTATTTTCTTTAGGAAGCATTTCCTTAGCCTTTGCCCTGAACTTTTTCGCCCCTTTTGAAGAGTTGATGGGTTCTTTTATACCGAACAATCTGGACAAGACCCTGAAAACATTACCATCTACTACCGCAACACTTTCATCATTACAGATCGATGCTATGGCCGCTGCCGTATAATCGCCAACGCCCTTTAATTTAATAAGGTCATCATATTTTCTGGGGAACTCACCTTTAAACTCATCAAGGACCTGTTGAGCAGCGGCGTGCATGTTCCTGGCGCGACTATAATAACCCAAACCTTGCCAAAGCTTAAGGACTTCATCTTGAGATGCTGCAGCTAATGAAGCCACATCAGGGAACCTTTCCAGGAATGCATTGAAATAAGGAAGCCCTTGCTTTACGCGTGTTTGTTGCAATATCACCTCACTTAGCCATATGATATAAGGATCGCTGGAGTTCCTCCAGGGTAGTGGTCTTTTGTGCTTTTCATACCAATCTATAAGTCTTTTTGAGAACGTCAAATTAGATTTTTCACAATAATAATATATAACCATTTATCATTTAAACAAATACTACAATTTCATTACATGAATTTTATGTATATTCGCATTCTTAAATTCAAAAATATTTATAAATATGACGAAAGCAGATATCGTTGCCAAAATTTCCGAAAACCTAGGTTTGGAAAAGACTGAAGTTCAAGGAACTGTTGAAGCCTTCATGAAGGAAGTGAAAGATTCTTTAGAAAGTGGAGAGAACGTTTATTTAAGGGGTTTTGGAAGTTTTATCATCAAGAAAAGGGCAGAAAAGACCGGAAGGAACATCTCCAAGAACACTACCATTAAGATCCCGGCCCACAACATCCCAGCCTTCAAGCCGTCAAAGGTATTTCTGGAAGGTGTAAAAGAAAAAGTAAAAGTAAACGATTAAAAAACACGTGTATGCCAAGCGGAAAAAAAAGGAGAAGACATAAAGTAGCTACACATAAACGCAAAAAGCGTAGCCGTGCTGATCGTCACAAAAAGAAGTAATTCACTGTAATCATCAAGTTCTTTGACATCGAAACTTTAAAGCAAAGTTTCTGCATTTCATTTAAATAGCAACTAATATTGATATGGTGCGAACCATGTCAAAAAATCTAAAAGCATGGATAAAGAATTAATAATAAGATCTAATGCTGATGCTGTAGATTTTGCACTATTAAAAGACGGAAAACTTATAGAGTTGCAGACGGAAAAAGATGGTGGAGCGGACTTTAGCGTGGGAGATATATTCTTAGCAAAGGTGAAAAAATCCCTCGCAGGATTGAACGCGGCCTTTGTTGACGTTGGTTATGAGAAAGATGGCTTTCTCCATTACCATGATCTGGGACCGCAAATCAAATCGATCATCAACTATGTAAAGTTGGTAAAGTCCAAAAAGATCAATAATTTTTCCTATTTAAAGGAAGAAAAGTTCGATAAGGACATCAATAAAGATGGAAAGATCACCGATGTCCTTCACCCTAACCAGTCTGTACTCGTTCAAGTTGTAAAAGAACCAATTTCAACGAAGGGACCACGACTGAGTAGCGAAATCTCCCTCGCGGGAAGGTATATCGTACTTGTTCCGTTTGCTGATCGCATCTCCGTATCTCAAAGGATAGAGAGCAAAGAAGAGAAAAGCCGTCTTAAACGTCTCGTCAAGAGCATAAAACCAAAAGGTTTTAGTATCATAATAAGAACAGTAGCAGAAGGAAAGAAAGTGGCAGAGATCGATCAGGATCTGCACAACCTAATGCAACGCTGGGAGAACATGTGCAAAAAGATACCCAAAGCAAAACACCCTTCTAAAGTATTAGGAGAAGTTAATAAAGCATCTTCCATCTTAAGGGATATCTTCAATGATTCATTTACAGCGATAAAAGTAGATGATGAGCAGCTCAGTGAAGACCTCAAAGACTACGTAGGTGAGATCTCACCGAACAAGGAGTCGATCGTCCAATATTATCAGAACAAGGTACCGATCTTTGAGAAATTTGGCATAGAACGTCAGATCAAAACCTCTTTTGGACGTTCCGTGACCATGAAAAAAGGGGCTTATCTCATTATAGAGCATACGGAAGCTATGCACGTTATAGACGTTAACAGCGGTAATAGAAGTAACAAGGCAAAAACACAGCAAGATACGGCCTTAGAGGTCAATCTCATAAGTGCAGAAGAAATCGCCAGACAACTAAGATTGCGAGATATGGGTGGAATTATAGTTATAGACTTTATAGATATGCAAAAAGCTGAAAGTCGAAAAAAGCTCATAGACGTTCTAGAAAAAGAAATGAGCGATGATCGTGCCAAACACAAGATATTACCGCCCAGTAAATTTGGTTTAGTGCAAATTACAAGACAGCGTGTAAGACCGGAAATGGCTATAAAAACTACAGAAGAAAACCCTAACGAAAATGGACAAGTAGAAGCCCCTATCGTGGTTTTAAACAAGATCAAGACCGATCTTTTAAAGATCATCAAATCCGGAAAGCATCATTCTATAAAGTTAACAGCTCATCCTTTTGTAGCTGCTTATATCACTAAAGGAATTCCATCTATACGAACAAAATGGTGGATAGACCACAAACAATGGGTCAAAATAGAGCCTAGAGATGCTTACCGATATTTAGAGTATCACTTCCTAGACAAAAGAGGTGATATCATTAAAATATAGATCAACAACCCTGTTTTATCAAACAGGGTTTTTTTATGGGCGAGTACTTCCTGAGTTATTTATGTCCAACCCATGGCTCATGACCGAACGATCGAAAAGTGGCTTTCTCAACTCCGTTTGAACTTTATAACCGAACGAACAAAGCTAAACATCAAATCAGGGAAATTCTGTTCCTTAAATCTTATATTTGCCAAATTCTAAACAAACTTTTCATGAAAGATCTACTGATCGTAGGCACCGTTGCCTTTGACGCCATTGAAACTCCTTTTAGCCAAACAGATAAAATCCTAGGTGGAGCGGCTACTTACATAGGCTTGGCCGCATCTCACTTTTCCTTACGATCCGGCATCGTATCCGTGGTAGGAAGTGACTTCCCTCAGGAATACATCGACCTTTTAAAGGACAGGAATATCGACCTGAAAGGCCTGGAGATAGTGGAAGATGGAAAGACCTTCTTCTGGAGCGGTCGCTATCATAATGATATGAACACGCGAGATACGCTGGACACACAGCTTAACGTACTTGCTGACTTCCAACCCAGGGTACCTAAGAAGTTCCGGGATGTAAAAGTGGTTATGTTAGGCAATTTGCATCCAGCAGTACAGCTCAGTGTATTGGAACAGATAGATAATACGGAGCTGGTGGTACTGGACACGATGAACTTCTGGATAGAATCAACGCTGGACCTATTGCATAAAGTTATCAGTAAGGTTGATGTGATTACGATCAACGATGAAGAAGCCAGAGAGCTAACTGGAGAATATTCCCTGGTGAAAGCTGCGCGGAAGATCGCTGATATGGGACCGGACTATGTGGTGATCAAAAAAGGAGAACATGGAGCTTTGTTGTTCTATGAGGATGAGATGTTCTTTGCGCCGGCCTTACCACTGGAAGAAGTATTCGACCCGACAGGTGCAGGCGATACCTTTGCCGGCGGATTTACCGGTTATTTGGCCAGTAAGGACAACTATTCTTTTGAGGCCATGAAAAACGCTGTTATCTACGGAGCTAATCTTGCTTCTTTCAGCGTGGAGAAATTTGGAACAGAGAGAATGATCGACCTCAAGGAAGCAGACATCAAGAACCGGTTAGAACTCTTCAATTCCTTAACCCAGTTTGAGATCAACCTAACGGATTAATCAATGAGCGAACATATCAAGCATGAATGTGGGATCGCCCATTTAAGATTGCTTAAGCCACTTTCTTATTATCAACAAAAGTATGGTACGCCATTCTACGGTATCAATAAGATGTACCTAATGCTGGAAAAACAGCATAATCGCGGCCAGGATGGTGCTGGTATTGCCAGCGTTAAATTAGATATGAAACCTGGCAATCGCTATATAAGTCGGAAAAAGTCCAATGCTGATCAGCCTATTCAAACCATCTTTTCTCATGTGAATGAACGAATAAACGAGGCTATTAAAGATTTTGACTGGAAAGATGATATGACGAAGCTCAAGGAACGCGTTCCTTATGTAGGCGAAGTTTTCTTAGGTCATGTAAGGTATGGCACCTATGGTGATAATAGCCTGGAAAGTGTACATCCGTTCCTAAGGCAGAACAACTGGATGCATAGGAACCTGATCCTGGCCGGAAACTTTAACATGACGAATGTTAATGAATTATTTGATCAATTAGTAGAGTTAGGCCAACATCCTAAAGAAAAGACCGATACAGTAACCGTTATGGAAAAAATTGGTCATTTTCTGGATACTGAGGTTAGAAAGTTATACAAGGCTTTAAAAGCAGAAGGCTATACAAAAAAAGAAGCATCGCCTCATATAGTAGAGCAACTTAAAATAGCTAAAATTCTGCGAAAAGCTTCAAAAGACTGGGATGGCGGCTATGTGATAGGTGGCATGTTAGGTCATGGCGATTCTTTTGTGCTTAGAGATCCTAATGGCATTAGACCCGCCTATTATTATAAAGATGACGAAATAGTTGTTGTGGCTTCAGAGCGACCCGTAATTCAAACAGCTTTTAATGTAGCTTTTGATGCCGTTAAAGAAATACCGCCCGGTAATGCTTTAATAACCAGAAAAAACGGTGATGCTTATCTTAAAGAAATCATCGCGCCTCGCCAAATTTTATCTTGTTCTTTTGAAAGAATTTATTTCTCAAGAGGGAGTGATGCTGAAATCCATGCTGAAAGAAAACACCTGGGTAGATTACTGATGCCACAAGTACTAGAAAGCATAAACTATGATACTCACAACTCGGTTTTTTCATATATCCCTAATACTGCTGAAACTTCATTTTACGGTATGGTTGAAGCTGCACAAGATGTGCTTAACAAAGAAAAAAATAAAGAAATTTTAGCAGAAAAGAATCATTTAACTGATGAAAGACTTGAAGAAATATTGCAGCGACGTTTACGTACAGAAAAAATAGCTGTAAAAGACGCTAAATTGAGAACCTTTATTACGGCAGATAGTGATAGAGATGACTTAGTAACCCATGTGTATGATGTGACATACGGTATTGTAAAACCTACTGATAACTTAGTGGTTATAGATGATAGCATTGTGAGAGGTACAACATTAAAGCGCAGCATTATCCGTATATTAGATAGACTGTCACCTAAAAAAATTATCATAGTATCATCTGCCCCACAAATTAGATATCCTGATTGCTACGGTATAGATATGGCTAAACTACAGGACTTTGTTGCCTTTAGAGCGGCCTTATCTTTACATGAAAAATCCGGTAACAAAGAAAAATTATTAGATGAGATTTATAAAAACTGCTTAGAGGAAAATCTAAAACCCATTAATGATATAAGTAATCAGGTAAAAAGCATTTATAACGATTTTACAGATGAACAATTGTCTTGTGAGATCGCAGCGCTGTTAACGGGCGAGAACATCAATGCTGAAGTAGAGATCATCTATCAAAGTGTAGATAAATTACATGAAGCTTGTCCAGAAAATTTAGGAGATTGGTACTTTACAGGAAATTACCCAACGCCCGGCGGAAATAAAGTGGTCAATCAGGCGTTTATAAATTTCATACAAGGCAAAGAAAATAGAGCTTATTGACGCAACTTAAAGGTAAAGGAACTATCTAAATAAAAATATTTATATTGAACTGATCAACTAAAATGGAAGAAAATAAACAACATCAGAAAAGCGAAAACGATGAAATAGACCTAAGTTATCTGTTTCAAAAAATAGGTGATTTCTTCAAAAATCTTCTGATTGGTTTTTTACGGATCATCGCTTTTTACTATAATAAAAAGTGGATTTTGATTCCATTAATCATTATAGGAGGAATATTAGGTTATTTCTGGGAAAAATCTTTTGATGATATATATAAAAGCAATTTCATAGTTGCTGCTAATTATGAAAGTTCAGATTACTTGTATAATAAAATAGATGCCATTAACAGTAAAATCAATCTGAAAGACTCTGTTTTTTTAAAAAATGTTTTTGGTGCGCACTATAATAAAGCTAAAAGCATAGAAGTAGAACCTATAACAGATATTTATGATTTTGTAGCTGAAACAGAAACTAATCAAGATTTATTTGAGCTTTTATCAGAAGATCAAGATATGACGGATTTCATTAAAAATCCTGTAAATAGTAGAAACTATCCGCATCATATTGTAAATATCATTTTAGAAGGTAATGAAAATGCTTTACACCAATCCATTTCTGATAATTTATTCAAGTTTTTAAACACTAATCAGTATTACAATAATTCTAAAAAAAAATCATTAGAAACTTCATCATTATTACTTAAACAAAACGCTCTAATAAGGAAACAAATAGATGACGTTGTTAACTCAGCAATTCAAAATCAATCATTAAATATAAAAAATCCGGTTATATCATTAAATGAAGACTATAATATTGATATTCTTTTTAGTAGAAAAGAATATACATTAGAAAAAGACCTTGAATTAAGAACGCAGATAGAGAATAAACAAAAGGTAATACAGATAGTAGATGCCAATTATCAAATAGAATATGAAGATTCTGTATTAAGTAAGGATAAGAAATTCATTTTACCTCTATTGCTGATAATAATTTTCTCAGGTATCTATTTATTGCAATATATAATTAAAAAGAGTAAATCATTTTTAGCCAATAACAATCTTTAGAAGCCAAAGGATTTGATTAAAAAATGGATTAATAGTCTTAAGAATGGTGATAGCGGAGAATTAGTAACGAAAGGCTTCTCTTATTTACTTATCCGTGTAGGAGGAACCATTATAGCTTTTATATTTTCCCGCTACATAACGCAAAACTTTGGAGCTGATGTTTATGGGCTTTTTGCGTTAGGCTTATCAGTTTTCTTAATTGTTAGCGTCTTTGGTAGATTAGGGCTTGATATTAATATTATTAAATTTTTCTCATTAAACAAGGCTCATGAAGATAGCGGTTTGTTCTTGCAGTCTATAATCAAGGTCTTTATTGCTTCAACATTGCTGGCAGGCATGATCTACTGGCAAAGGGAATTTTTAGTGCTGGAAGTGATCAGATCACCCAAACCAGAACTCATACCTTATCTCAACTGGATCTTACCCGCAGTTCCGTTTTGGTCGGTAACGCTTTTAAATGCGAGTTTATTAAGGGCCAAACGTTACAATAATTGGTTTGGGTTTTTTAATAATACCAGCCGATTCTCTATCGCTTTTATATTATTATTCCTATTAGCACTTATTTCTAGCGACCCTATAATTATAGTTCAGGCTCATTTCTATGCCATTATTATCGCATTCATATGGAGTTTCAGTTTAGCGTCATCTAAATTGAAGAACAAGACCCTAAGAGCAGAGAAGAACACCTGGGACTTCACTCGAGAATCAATTCCCATGATGATGTCTTCCTCGGTGCTGGTGATACTAGGTTGGGTTGGCACTTTTGTCATGGGTATTTATCAAGAGAACGATGAAGTAGGCATATACAATGTAGCGGTAAAAGTAGCTACTTTGCTTAATTTTTGTCTCCAGGCTGTAAATTCTATCCTAGCGCCAAAAATTGCTCAAAAATTCGCGGCGGGAGAAAACAAGGACTACCAAAGCCTTATCACCTTAGCAACGAACATTAACTTTGTTAGCAGCGTTGGTATAGGCATCATAATCCTTGTTTTTAATCAAGCTGTTCTGGGCTTTTTTGGAGAAGAGTTCAAGCCAGCTAAATATTTGTTGTTCCTACTTTGTGTAGGTCAGATCATTAATTCCTTTTGTGGCTCTGTTGGTGTAGTTTTACAAATGACAGGCAAACAGGTTGTATATCAATATTTCATGTTAACGGCATTGTTGCTGAACCTGATATTGATGTTTACGTTAACACCATTATATGGAGCTTACGGAGCTGCGACAGCTTCAATAAGCAGTATGATATTCTGGAACGTTGGTGGTGCTATATATTTGAAGAAGAAAATGAATATTTCGACTTTTTTCAATCCTTTTAGTATTATAAAGTAGTGAAAACGCAATTACCAAATTTTTTGATCGTAGGGTTTCCAAAATGTGGAACGACCTCTTTAGTTAATACATTAGGTTTTCATCCTGATATTTTTATTCCTGATAAAAAAGAACTGCGTTTTTTTACTCATGATCTTTTAAAGGAAAAAGGGTTTAAAGGTCCTGGTGATAAAAAAACTAAAAGACTTGTTATTAGTTCATGGGAAGGTTATAAAAATCAATTTATGACAAAAAAACCTTTTACTGCTATAGGCGAAGCTACCACAGACACTGCTTATTATTACAATACCACTATTCCAAACATTAAAAAAAGATTAGGAGATCCCAAGATCATAATAGTTTTAAGAGATCCAGTCGATAGGGCGATATCGGCTTATTCACATTTGATAAGAGATGATAGAGAGAAGCTATCATTTGAAGAAGCAATTAAAAAAGAAAAATGCAGGTTGAATAAAGGATATGAATCTATATGGGCATATTCAAATGGTGGGATGTATTATCATTCTGTGGAATCATTTTTAAAAAATTTCTCTCAGGTAAAAGTCATTTTGTTTGAGGATTTGAAAGACTTTTATGATAAAACTGTTAAAGAAACATTTTCTTTCTTGGACGTTGATGAAAATATAGCTATAAGAAGACATCATAATAATAAAAGTGGCATATCTAAAAATAAATTATTGAACAAATTTTTAAACGAATCGATGTCTATAAAAGATATAATTAAAAAGGTTATTGGTATAAATAACGCCATGGAGATTAAAGATTTTTTTCAGAATATAAATGTTAGGAAAATAGAAATTGATAATGATCAGAAAGATCGTTTAAGAAAACATCATCTAGATGATATCAATAATTTAGAGAAATTGATCAACAAAGACCTGTCAAATTGGAAATCACAAAAAAACACATAAGAAAAAAATCAAACTTATCTTTTATATTTATAATTATAGGGTTGTTTTTTTTACCATTCAATTCTTACGATGGCATACCGGTTTTTGGTGAATTTTCCAGGGATTCTTGTGTTATTTTCTTTTTACTGGCTTCGATATCAGCTGGATTTGAGCTTTTATTAAATAAGAAATTAAAAGTTCCTTATAGAAACCCTATTTACATAATGCTTTCTATAATACTAATATGGTTTTTTTTAACGCTTTTTTTTAACATTATTGATATTAAAGATTATTATTTAAAAAACACTTCAGGACTTGAAAGGTTTATAAGCCAATATGTGGCATTATTAATATCGGCAGCCTTGTTTTTGTTAACTTATTATCAAGTTTTTTCTAAATACGATATAAGAAAAATTTTTTTCTTGATAAGAAAGGTGTTTTTAGCTTCTTTTATGGTTGTAAGCTTTTATACTTTCATTGAAATAGCGATTATATATTTAGGGATAACACAATTAGAACCGCTATTAAGATTGTTTGACTATTTTCCATTTTGCGATGTATGGTTGGATTTCAAATTTGGCAGAATTTCATCAGTCACTTATGAACCTCCAGCATTTGCATCTTATCTAATGACAATTGCAGGATGGATGTTTAGTTACATTATCACAAGTGGCAAAATAAAGTCTTTTATCCCTTCCATTTTAGTTGTCTTATTTGCATTTTTATCAGGTTCAAGATCAGGCCTTGCGGTGATACTATTCCAATTACTCATTTTCCTACTTTATTTTATAAAAAGAAGAAGCTACCACGGTAAATTAATTAAGATCGGGTTATTATTATTTTTGCTAGGAATACCTATAATTATTTTTAATGGTAAAGTGTTTGGTGAATACATTGTAAATAAAATAGAATCTTTTGAACTAGATAATTCTAAGCACTCAACATCTAATCGATCAAGGTTTGGGATGATCTATACATCTAGTATTGTTTTTCTAAAAAACCCTATAAAAGGGGTAGGCTTTGGCCAGGTAGCTTATGAGAGTCGGCCTTTATATCCCAGCTGGGCAACCGATAATAATTGGGAGTTTAGGGATAAATATTTAAATGATAATTATGAGCCATTTCCTCCTAGTTATAATTTGTATACAAGAATCCTGGCAGAGACTGGAATAATTGGTTTTGGTGGCTTATCTGTATTTTTATTTGTTATATTTTATGTTTGTTATCAAAAGATAAGACCCCCAAATAAAGATAGCTGGATGTTTTTAATACTGTTAATCTCATTTGCTGGATACGCTATAAATTGGCTTCAAATTGATACTTTTAGAGTTTATGGGTTTTGGATTTGCTTAGCTTTATTATTGATTTTAACTAAAGGCCAGCTATCATTCGGCAAAAAGAAAAATTATAATGGCTGAAATCGCAGTTCTAATCCCACATTATAACGCTTTAGAAGCAGTTAAAAAGTCTATAAGGTCTATCGAAGAAACTATAGACGTAGATGTCTTTATTATTGATGATGGAAGCGAAACAAAACCTAAAGTAGAAGATTTTAATTTCTATTTAAACGGAAGAATTGAAGTTTATTATTTAGATGAGAATAAAGGCATTGAGCATGCATTAAATTTTGGTTTAAGCATTATAAAGAGCAGAAAATATAAATATATAGCACGGCTCGATTGTGCGGATACTTGTAAAAAAAACAGATTCCATAAGCAGGTTGAATTCCTAAAAAAAAACAAGGAGATTGAATTCATAGGTTCCTGGGTCAACCTATTCGATGACAATAATAATTTTTTGTACACTCTAAAAATGCCCGCTGATCATCATTCAATTAAAAAAAGAAATTATTTAAACGCTATGTTTATTCATCCCTCTATATGTTTTAAGGCCAAATTACTCGATATTATAGGTAATTATCCTACAACTCATAAAGCGGCTGAAGATTATGCTTTCTTTTTCAAAGTGATCAGAGCTACAATTACAGCAAACATACCAGAAGCACTTGTTAATATTGAGATTAACAGTCAAGGAATCTCATCAACAAAAAGGAAAAAACAAGTCTTGAGCAGAATAAAAATTATATTAGACAATTTTTACTTCGGCGTATATCCCGTTTATGGTCTATTTAGAAATATTGTCTTGTTATTTATATCACAAAAAATTTCTATATATTTAAAGAAAATGCTTTACAGTAAATGATTTTTAAATGGATTGATTATAATAATGTACAGCTTGCATTGGACATTTGTGTGGCATTGCTGATTTTCTTTGTGCCAATATCTCCTGCATTTCCCAATATATTAATGGCTCCTGCGGGTGTGTTAACGATATTCCTGATATTAAAAAAAAAGGAATTCAAACAACCTGTTTTTTGGTTTTTATTGATCTGTTTTGCGCTAAGTTTACTATTTCAAGCTTTCTTAGTTGGTGATTTTTTAAGAGAGTTTGATTTTCAAAGAAGACTTATTGCTGGCGTTTTTATATTTACATTTGTATCATACTCTATAAGACTTTGGCTGTTAGAAAAAGCTTTTTTACTTGGGCTACTTTTAGCCATTATCTATTCAGTAGTTGTGATTTTATACAATCTATTTCAAAATCTTGAGTTTACACTGGGTATTGGGGAAAGTGTTAATAATACTTTAATTTTAGAACGCCCTTATTTTGCTTTCTCAACTGTGATTGGCAATTATCTGATATTTAGGAACATTAGATGCTTGAACTATTCAAAATATTACTATATTTTAGCCCTTATCTATGGTTCTTTTTGTTTTTTTATTTCGGCCAGATTAGGTATCGCATTACACATTATTTTATTTTTCTACCATGCTTATAGAACTATTGAAATCATAAAAATAAAACATGCCTTATTAGGTTTTTTCTCACTAACTATCATAGCTTTTTCTTTGGTAAAAAACCCTTATTTAAAGGAAAGGCTGAGAATTAGTGAAAATTGGGAAGCTACTTTCAAAAAGATTAAAACTTATGAACCCAGATTTGTTATTTGGCCCTGTAGTTACAAAAGTATCAAGGCTATTGGAATAGCGGGCTATCATTCACATGAACAGCTTAATAAAAAATTGGTTGAATGTTATGGAAAACATATTAAAAACAAGAGCAAAAGAGATTATTATCTAGAAGCAAAATTCAACACTCACAATCAATATTTTGATGCGTTATTAACCGGCGGTATTCTTTCTTTTTTGCTTTTCATGGCTGCATTGTTATGGCCTTTCATCCATTACAGGAAATATGATCAACTCCTTACAGTTTTTTTACTATTCATGGCGTTCTTCCTAGTTGAAAATGTCCTCATAAGGCAAACCGGCTGCTTTCTTTTTGGTATTTTCGCGGCGCTTGGCTACAACTATGACCAACAAAAAAATTAAAATATTACATCTTTTTTACCTTATAGGTGGCGTTGGCACATCCATCGAATTGATCGCTAAAAACACCAGTAATGATGAGTTTGAGCACGTCATCATCAATGGCGCACCAAAGGCTGATATTCCGCTCGCTGATCATCAATTCAAAATCTACCATCTAAAACTAGATAGGGATATTAAACCCATCAAAGACTTGCAATTGGTCTTTCAACTGATCAAAATTTGCAGAAAAGAAAAACCGGATATCATTCACGCGCATTCGGCAAAAGGTGGCATCATTGGTAAACTCGCCGCATGGAAAACAAAAACACCGTGTTTACATACGCCACAAGCCTATTCCTATTTAAGCACATCAAGCGCATTAAAGCAGTTGGTCTATAAAAAAATCGAGCAGTCGTTAAAAATCGCACCTCATAAAATTTTAGCTTCCTCAAAATCAGAAGCTACAAGAGCCATCAATGATCTCAAATATTCTAAAAACAGCGTCATCACCTTTCCTAATGCCATCAATCCCATAGAAAAGATTCCTGACCTAAGCACTGAGAAAAAATGGCCAGACGAATACATTTGCACTGTTGGCAGGCCATCTTATCAAAAAAATATTGAGTTGATAATCGATATTATTGATGAGTTGAAAAAGGAAAAGCCAGACATTCATCTGGTCATTATGGGCGTTGGCTCCTATTCGCCAAATACGAGGTCAGTAACGCAAAAAATCAGCAAGCTGGGATTAGAAAAAAATGTTACCATGCTCAAATGGACTTCGCGAGAAGACATTTTTCATATTATAAAACATGCAAAACTTTACCTGTCAACTGCTCGATATGAAGGTTTACCTTATGCGGTAATTGAAGCTTTGGCTTTAGGAAAAGCTCTTGTTTTAAGCGACGCCGATGGAAATCGCGATCTGGTAGATGACGGCAAGAATGGTTTTCTTATTTTTGCCGATAAAACTGAAAATTATAAGCAACGAATCACTGAATTACTCAACTATAAAGAGAAGCGATTAGCCTTTGAACAACATTCAAAAATGCTTTTCGATCAGTATTTTAATATTCAGCATAATATAAAAAACTTAGAAACCATTTATAAAACCGAATCATTATGAAAATTACCGTGGTAGGAACAGGCTATGTAGGTCTGGTCACAGGAACTTGTCTGGCAGAAACCGGCAACGACGTGCTTTGTGTCGATATTGATAAGAACAAAGTAGAAGCGATGAAAAACGGGAAAGTTCCCATTTATGAGCCGCATTTAGACAGTCTGTTTGAGCGTAATATCGAAGCCGGAAGACTAAATTTCACCACTGAGCTATCAGAAGGATTACCTTTTGGCGAGGTGATTTTTCTAGCCTTGCCTACACCAGAAGATGAAGATGGCTCTGCGGACCTTTCCTACGTTCTGGGCGTAGCTGAGGAAATAGGCAAGCAGATTAAAGATTATAAAGTAATCGTAGATAAAAGTACCGTACCAGTAGGCACAGCCGATAAAGTGAAGGCGACCATAGCCAAATTTACTGATGTTGAGTTTGACGTCGTCTCTAATCCTGAGTTTTTACGAGAAGGGTTTGCCGTAGACGACTTTTTAAAACCAGAAAGAATAGTCATTGGGGCAAGTAGTAAGCGTGCCGCTGATATCATGAATAGATTGTATAAACCATTTGTAAGAAGTGGAAATCCTATAATTACTATGGATGAAAAATCTGCTGAACTTACTAAATATGCGGCCAATTCATTTTTAGCGACTAAGATCACTTTCATGAACGAGATCGCTAACTATTGTGAGAAGATAGATGCCAATGTTGATAAAGTAAGAATGGGCATGGGAACCGATACCAGAATAGGTAAACGGTTCTTGTTCCCTGGAATAGGTTACGGCGGATCTTGCTTTCCTAAGGATGTAAAAGCGCTTCATAAGTCTGGTAACGAAGTTGATTTCAGCTTTAGGATCCTGGACGCGGTCGTCGATATCAATGAACAACAAAAGACCATCTTGTTCCCAAAGGTGAAGAACTATTTTCAGGGAGATTTGAGCGGCAAAAAGATCGCCCTCTGGGGATTAGCGTTCAAGCCAGAGACCGACGATATCAGAGAAGCACCGGCACTTTACATGATCGAAAAACTAGTAGAAGCAGGCGCAGAAATTACGGCTTTTGATCCGGAAGCTATGGATAATGTAAAACGAAAAATAGGCGATTCGATCAACTACGTCGATGAAATGTATAAAGCTACAAAAGATGCGGATGCGCTTCTTATATGTACAGAATGGTCTATTTTTAGAACACTGGATTTTAATCAACTCAAACAAAACATGAATAATAACGTTATCTTTGACGGGAGAAATCTTTACGAAGTAGAAGAAGTCAATAATTCAGGATTTGCGTATTATTCTATTGGTAGAAAATAATGAATAAAAAGATATTAATTACCGGAGCCGCCGGATTTTTAGGCTCTCATCTGTGCGATCGTTTCCTCGCTGAAGGCTTTCATGTGATCGGTATGGACAATTTGATCACTGGAGATCTGAAGAACATCGATCATTTGATGAAAAGAGCGGATTTTGAGTTCTATCATCATGACGTCTCCAAGTTCGTTCATGTTCCCGGAAAGTTAGATTACATCTTACACTTTGCCTCTCCGGCAAGTCCGATAGATTACTTGAAAATTCCTATTCAAACCTTAAAAGTAGGGTCATTAGGAACCCATAATCTTTTAGGCCTGGCCAAAGCAAAGAATGCCAGAATATTGATCGCATCCACTTCGGAAGTATATGGCGATCCGTTAGTGCATCCACAAAAGGAAAGCTATTATGGCAATGTCAACACCATCGGACCACGCGGTGTTTACGATGAAGCAAAAAGGTTCCAGGAGTCGATCACTATGGCCTACAACCGGTTCCATGGTCTGGAAACCCGTATCGTAAGAATATTCAATACCTATGGTCCCAGAATGCGACTGAACGATGGTCGTGTTATTCCGGCTTTTTTAGGACAAGCCTTGCGCGGCGAGGATATTACTGTTTTTGGTGACGGCTCACAAACGCGTTCCTTCTGTTATGTAGATGATCAGGTTGAAGGCATCTATCAACTGCTGTTCAGTGATTATGATCTGCCGGTAAACATCGGAAATCCACATGAGATCAGTATACTCGATTTTGCGAATGAGATCATCAAGTTAACGGGTACTGAACAGAAGATCGTTCATCAACCACTTCCTAAAGATGACCCTTTACAGCGTCAGCCTGATATTTCAACAGCCAGGGAAAAATTAGGCTGGGAGCCTCAAACCCACAGGGAAGAAGGCATGAAGATAACATTCGACTATTTTAAAGGTTTAACACAAGAAGAACTTCATAAAAGCGAACATAAGGACTTTAGTCAACATATCGTAAAATAGCCTATGTCACCCCAGCGATTTCGCTATTCCGGTTACCTAAGACCTATCACTTATATTTTTGATATAAGTGTTTTTAGCATTCTAGCGTTGCAGTTTGACCTTAAACCGGTTGATTGGGGCTATTTTGTAGGTTTTCATATTATGGCCTGGGGCATTCTATCTGTAAAATCTGGCTTTTACGAAGTTTATAGGATCACTAAAGTAGTAAGGATAATTTCGCTTATCATTTTACAAGCGGTGATCTTTACGCTTGTTGTCTTCTTTTATTTTCATTTGTTCATAAACGAACAATACTCATCTCAAAAACTATTCTTTTATCTTGCGCAGGTATTTTTGCTCATTTCCATGTTCAAACTTGGAATTTACTTCCTACTTAAAAAATATCGACGGTTCACAGGAAGTAATTTCAGAAAGATAATAATTGTAGGTAACAGCCCGACAACAAGGCAACTTAAAGCGTTCGCTCACAATGCACCAGAATATGGTTATGAGATGAAAGCGCATTTTGAGATCGATGATAATGATCAGGAATTTTATTTAGACCATATTATAGACTACAGCTTACAACATAAGATAGATGAGATATATTGCTCAGTTTCCAGTCTAAGCAATCAAACCATCAACGATCTAATAGACTTTGCTGATAATAATTTGAAGACCATAAAGTTCATACCTGACAATAAAGACCTTTATGCAAAACAACTGACCATAGATTATTATGGATATCTACCCATATTGTCACTTAGAAGAATACCTGTAGATGACCCTTTAAACAGGCTGATGAAAAGGTCTTTTGATATTCTCATGTCATCTTTGGTCGTTGTTCTGTTACTATCATGGTTAACCCCTTTATTAGGCTTGCTCATCAGGATCGAATCTAAAGGACCTATTTTTTTCAAGCAAAAAAGGAATGGCCTGGGATATAAAGAGTTCTACTGCTACAAGTTCAGGTCAATGCGTCCTAATAGTACTAAAGCCAATGGATGGGTAAAGCCTAATGATGCTCGTGTAACTAAGATAGGAAAGTTTATCAGAAAAACCAGCATTGACGAGTTGCCCCAATTTTTTAATGTTTTTCTGGGTGAAATGTCAGTGGTAGGACCGCGACCACATCCGGTAAGTCACACGGAAATGTTTGTAGGCAAGATCGATAAGTTCATGGTACGCCACCTTGTAAAACCCGGAATAACAGGTCTCGCCCAGATAAGCGGTTTTCGCGGAGAGGTAGAGACTGACCATGATATCATCAATCGGGTAAAGTATGATATCTTCTATATAGAGAACTGGTCTATTCTGCTGGATATCAAGATCATTATCCAGACGATATTCAAAGCCATTGAAGGTGATAAAAAGGCTTATTGATGAAAGATTTAGTTTCAATTATAACACCAACTTATAACTCTGCTGATTTTATAGAAGAGACGATTAAGTCTGTCCAAAATCAAACGCATCAAAACTGGGAAATGCTAATAACAGATGATTGCTCAACGGATCAAACGGTTCATATTATTGAAGATATCAAAAAAAATTCGAGAGTCAAATTATTTAAACTACAAGAAAACTCAGGTTCAGCTGTTGCCAGGAATAATTCAATAAAACAAGCAGAAGGTAGATTTCACGCTTTCTTAGATCCAGATGATATTTGGTTTGATTATCACCTAAAAGACCCTATCCAAGCCATTGAAGAAAATCAATGTCCTTTTGTTTTCGCTTCTTATAAAAGGTCAAATGAAAATTTAGAATTTGTTTATTCAGATTTTATTGTACCTGAAAAAGTAATTTATACTGATATTTAAAAAACCAATTCTATTTCCCTCTTAACTTAATTTGTGGATTTTAAAGCATTAAGAAAAGAGCTAATGCCATTAGTCAGGAAGCGGCAAGATATGGGGTTGTGGCTCAAATATTTAAAAAAATCAGGTTACGCTATTGGCATACAAAATGTGCATGCGATCTACAGAATTAGAGAAAACTCATTATCCAGAGATAAAAAGAAACTCATCAGTTCTCAGTGGTTTTTTTACAGAAAAGTTGAAGGATTGGGTAGAATAAGCAGTTTATATCACCTACTTTGCTGGATGTATCTAAGCTACAAAAAATACAAATCTTAATCAGTTTTCACTTGAGATATAAACTGTTTTAATTTTCCGCTTTTGGAGCGTTCTAATCGATCTTATCTTTTATAGTAAATCCGTAATCCCGGGTTCTAAGTATTCTTCTATCGCCTTAGTGATGGTTGACTTTTCATTTTCATCCAGTTCATGATCAGCTACATATGCAACGATAAAAGTATCCTTTTGAGTTTGAACGACCTTGATCTCTTTTACAGCACCGCTATCTTCGATCACTGATTTTGTAACGTAGTAAAAGGTCAAGGCCTGAACTCGCTTTCCACTAGGCAAAAAAGCAAATTGATTGGTTCTGCCTATTATCTTTTTCAACCTTGGATTGCCATTTTTTTTAGCCTTATCAATAACACCTACGTCTCCAATTTTGTACCTAATAAAAGGATGTCCATAATTGTATAATCCGGTTATAACCAGATGACCTTCCTCACCGTCAGGTACCGGTTGATCATCATCATCCACAACCTCCGTATAAAGTGTTTTATCGTTTAATAGCCAGTCGCCCTCAGTATCCTCAAAAGCGATAATGTCTAATTCGCTGGCTCCATATTCGTTGATCACCGGAACGCCAATATATTCTTCAATAATTTTACGATCAGTTGGGAATAGCATTTCTGATGTCGTGATGCAAAATTTTAACGAGGGACAAATGCTTGTCAACTTTAGATTTTTTGACTGTAAGTGCTTAGCTAGCATAGCGATCGAACTTGTATAGCCATTAATGTAGTCAAATTTTTTACGTTCATAAAAATCGATCATCTCATCAAGTTTATGATCAGATAGATCAAAAACGTCAAACCGATATCGATGAGCAAAAAAGTCCTTAGCTCGCTCAGTTAACCTTGGTTTGAGGTCTTTAGGTAAACCGTAATATCGGGCTTCCAGGGACTTTCCAAGGGTCAACCCATAAGTAGAATAAAGCCAGATGATATGCGACCATGTCAATGCATGCGCATACTTGTCCTTAGCGAAAATAAAAGGATTTCCGCTGGACCCTGATGTTTTATTTACAAACAGATCGCTTGTCTTATAATGCTTACTTATCCTTTTTTCCAAAGGTTTTTGCAAGTCCTGTTTTGTCATCACGGGAACATCTTCCCAATGCTGAGGTTTTTTTTTACCCACAAGTTGATGATAATCCGGTGTATTCCTTAAATGATGTTTAAATATTTCCCACTTCCGCTTTTCATTGAATTCAGTTCTATTTTTATTGTCCAGCTGAAGGAGGATCCGCTGGAAATCCGCTTCGGCCCGCTTTATAGGAAACCCTTTCATCGATAAGATCCTGCGAAATAAATTCACGCTTTTCTTAGATTGATTAGCAACGCAAGTTACAAACAATTACTTTTGTAGCATTAAAATTCCCATTATGAAAGTATTGATCCTTGGCGGCGGCGGACGCGAACATGCAATGGCCTGGAGCGCTATGAAAAGCAAACATTGCGAAGAACTTTTCGTCGCTCCTGGCAATGCAGGAACAGATCGTATAGCGAAGAATGTACCGATCGCTCCAACGGAATTCTTGCAAATAAAAGAGTTCGTGGAAAAAGAAAACATCAAAATGATCATCGTAGGCCCGGAAGCTCCGCTGGTAGCCGGTATCAAAGACTTCTTCATTGGTGCTGGTCTAAATGATGTCCACATCATCGGACCTTCAAAGGGCGCAGCCATGTTAGAAGGCAGCAAGGACCTTGCCAAGCGTTTCATGCAGGAAAATGATATCCCAACGGCAGCCCATGCTACGTTTACTGCTAATTCCGTTGATGAAGGAAAAGATTTTCTCAATACCTTAAGTTCTCCTTATGTGCTCAAGGCGGATGGTCTCGCCGGCGGAAAAGGCGTTTTAATAATAGATGATATCGATGAAGCTAAAAACCAATTAGACGAAATGCTACTGCATCAAAAGTTCGGCAAAGCAGCGGATCAGGTGGTCATCGAAGAATTCCTGAACGGAACTGAGGTCAGTATTTTCGTCTTGACCGATGGTGATCATTATAAGATACTTCCTACAGCAAAGGACTACAAAAGGATAGGCGATGACGATAAAGGACTGAACACTGGTGGAATGGGAGCGATATCACCTAATCTTCTGGCTGATGATAAGTTCATAGAAAAAGTGGAAGATAAGATCATCCGGCCTACATTGAACGGATTAAAGAAAAAGCAATACGATTATAAGGGTTTTCTATTCCTGGGATTGATGATCGTGGAAGATGAACCCTTTGTCATTGAATACAATGTAAGATTAGGTGACCCTGAAACACAAGCCATCCTTCCAAGGGTCCAGAACGACCTATTGGTCATGTTACAAAAAACCGCCCAGGGTAAATTAAACGAGATCGACCTTACTATAAAAAAGGAATTTGCTGCTACGATAGTACTTGCATCTGATGGATATCCGGGAAGCTATGAAAAGGGAAGAAGGATCACAGGATTAGATAAGGCTGGTAAAGAAAGCATTGTTCTTCACGCTGGAACAAGGTCATCTGGTGAAAAGACATTAACATCCGGCGGTCGAGTTTTGACCGTAACTCATTTATCGAGGCAGCTTAAGGACGCGATTAGAAAAAGCTATGGAAGTGCTGAGCATATTAATTTTTCAGGCAAGTATAACCGAACGGATATCGGTAAGGATATGATAAGCTATATAAGGAAAAAAGATATTTAGATATATTGATTTCCTTCGTCTTCCGTGTTCTCGTCAAACTTTTTGAGCTCTTTCATCCAATAGGAGAACGCGATGATACCGATACCTAAGAATAAAAAGTTCAATCCATTAGCCGCTAACCATGAATCGTCCTGTATCTTTCGTAACAGGTCTAAAGGAAGGAAAAGATACTCTTCAAAAACGTGTTCTATTCCTCTAAAAAATTCTGTCATTATTAGTGATGCAAATAGTTATATTGCAAAAATAATAAATTAAAGCATGCTTTCAAGATTTTTTAGCAAATCTCAACCCATTGTTTTTGTAGTTTTAGCTTTATATTTATTCGGAGGTTTCTTTTTAGCCTTTTTATATGACCGTTCAACACCCATCAACCTATTGCTGATCGGTAAAAAAACAGGTGTCTATCTACTTTTGGTACTGATCTTATTGCTGATCAATTTTATTTGTAAGCGTAACAAGATCGATCATCAGAATAGTTATGCCATTCTTTTTTTCACAATATTATCACTGAACTATCCGCAAGGCCTTATCGGTTTTGAACCTGTATTCGTAGCGATGTTGTCCTTGTTGTTCATGCGTAGAGTATTAAATCTAAAAAACCACCACGGACATAAGAAGAAAATTTTCGAAGCATCTTTTTTTCTCTATTTCATCGTTTTGCTCCAACCTGCGCTAACACCTTTGATCATTGTACTTTATGCTGGGATCGCCACTTATAGTTATGGTGATGTGAAGAACTTTCTCGTTCCATTAGTAGCTTTTTTTTCAGCGTTCATGTTATGTCAAATTTATACACGGATCCTTAATGATGAATGGTTCTATCTTTTAAGCTTTTTCGATCAGATCAACCTGCGTTTTTCCTTCTATGATACAAACCGACTTAGAACGGGGTTCTTTATGACCGTGCTGTTTACTTTGTATATGACCATCATGGTGCTTAAGGATATGGGAAAAACGAACGTCCAGCGAAGGTCCATTTTGCGATTGATAAGTTTCTCCGGTCTGATGATCTTAGCAAGCGCGCTATTCCTTGGTGGTCAGGATGGCGATATACTTTTTACTTATCATGCTGTGATCGCATTACAGGCCGGAAACATTTTGAAATTCAAGAAGAAATGGGTCAACGAGGCTATCATCATCTTTTTTGCGTTCAGTGGAGCTTTTACCTGGTTCTCGGGACTCGTGAACGTCTAAATTCTAATATATTTGTAAAAAAACCTACTATGACCGCAGACCAGGCCGTTTCCATATTTGAACAAGCGATAAAGGACTATCATATCAAAGATTCCGTGGACCAGAAGTTTCAGAACCCTTACAATAAGGATACACAGCTTATTGAACACCTGTTATATAGAAAATGCTGGATCGATACCGTGCAATGGCATTACGAAGACCTCATCAGAGACCCAAATATTTCATCGGAAGATGCTTTAGTGCTCAAAAGAAAGATCGATGCATCCAATCAGGACAGGACCGATACCGTTGAATATATAGACAGTTATTTTCTAAATAAGTACAAAGGTGTTCAGGTCAAACCCAATGCCACCATTAATACGGAATCTCCCGCATGGGGAATTGACCGTTTGTCCATTCTTTGTTTGAAGATCTATCACATGCAAGAAGAAACTGAAAGGACTGATGCCAGCGGTGACCATAGAAAGAAATGTCAGGAAAAACTAAATGTGCTATTAGAACAGCAAAAAGATCTTTCTTCAGCCATTGACCAATTCCTGAAAGCTATTGCAAATGGAGAGAAATACATGAAGGTCTATAAACAAATGAAAATGTACAATGATGATGAGATGAACCCGGTGCTAAGGAGCAAGGCCTGATCATGTCCGAAAAGATCATCATTTTAAGATTTTCAGCACTTGGCGATGTTGCCATGCTCGTACCTGTAATGCGATTGGTCAAGCAGCAATATCCGGATATCCGGTTAAAGGTCTATACAAAAAAACCTTTTCATCAAATCTTTGAACTTGCTGATATACAAGCAGAAGGTGTCGACCTTAAAAGTGAATACAAAGGGATTTTCGGTCTTCGCCAATTGGCCAAAGAGATCGATGAATGGGATCCAGCGATCGTATTGGATATGCATGCTGTGCTAAGGACCTTTATCTTAAATGCGTTCTGCAGGACAAAATTCTACCGATTACATAAAGCCAGAAAGGAAAAAGCGGCCATGATCAAATCAAGGCAAAGACCGGAAAATGCTTTGCTTAGTATGCATGAACGTTACGCCCAAGTTCTTGATAAAGCTGGTATCAAGGTGGACTTCAAGGAAAAGTGCTCGCCGATATCTATAAAGCATCTACCGCAATTGCCCTTTGAATTCAACGATTCATCTTTGCCTTTCATAGGGATCGCACCATTTTCAGCGCATTCATCCAAAGAATATCCCATCGATAAGATGAGAAAGGTCATTCAGCAGATATTGGACGAAAAGTCCGTGAACATCCTTTTATTCGGTGGTGGAACCAGGGAAACGGAAGAACTTGATGCACTCGCAGGCAAATTTGATAATGTTCATTCCACAGCCGGAAAATTGAACCTAAAGGACCAGGTCAAATGGATGGGCCAATTAGCGCTCATGCTTTCTATGGATTCCGGTAATGGTCATTTGGCCGCTATGATGGGCGTAAAGGTTATCACAATATGGGGAGCAACGCACCCTTATCTGGGATTTCAGCCTTTTGGCCAAAAAGCAGAAGACCAGCTATTGCCTGATGTAATAATCTATCCAAAGATACCAGTAAGCATCTATGGAAAAATAAATGATACTTTTTATAAAAACGCAATCCAATCGATCGATGCAAAGCGGATCGCAGACAAAGTGATAAGTGCGCTAAAGGATTAACTGTTGTTGGTCCTGGTCAAATGAAGGCCACATTCCTTCTTGCTTTCTTCCCACCACCACCTGCCGGCGCGGAAATCTTCTCCAGGTTTTATGGCCCTTGTACAAGGTTTACAACCTATGCTCACAAAACCTTTTTCATGCAATTTGTTGACCGGTATCTGATGTTCTTCGATAAAATTTTCCAGATAATCGCGTTGCCAGTTGATAAGTGGATTATATTTGATGACCTTAAAATTGGCATCATATTCAAAAGTAGGCAATTGCTTCCTAAACTCTGATTGATCGCCCATCAATCCGGTAATCCAGATAATATTACCTTTTAAGGCGCGTTGAAGTGGCTCTACTTTTCTGATATGGCAGCATTCTTTCCTGTTCTCAACGGACCTGTAAAAGCTGTTCGGCCCTTTTTTATTGACCATGGCCTCTACTTTATCCTGATCTGGAAAATAGATGTCTATCTGTTTTCCATAGCGTTCTCTGGTCTCATCCATCACATCATAGGTTTCCTGGAAAAGCCTTCCGGTATCTAATGTAAATGTCTTTACGGGTAATCTCTCATTGAAGATAATGTGAGATAAGGCCTGGTCTTCTTTTCCAAAGGAAGTTGAAAAGCAGACCTTTTCTGGGAACCTGGCACATAAATGCCTAACGGTATTTGCTATATTTAAATGAGCGGTTTCTTCTTCTATCGCCTTAAGTTGCTCTTTAAAGTTTTCCATGTTGATATTGTTCAACTACTACTTAATAAGTGAACTTACAAATATAAAAAAATTAGATGTATAATATGTTCAAATAAAAAAAGCTGTCTTGATTCCATCGAAGACAGCTTTATTAATGATTAAGGCCTGGAATTATTTATGGGCCTTGTAAAGTTCATTCACTTTATCCCAATTGATCACATTAAAGAATGCAGCGATGTAATCTGGTCTTTTGTTCTGATATTTTAGATAGTAAGCATGTTCCCAAACATCCAGTGCCAGGACAGGCTCACCTGCTGCGCTGACGAACGGCATCAATGGGTTGTCCTGATTTGGAGTAGAGCTGATCTCCAGTTTGCCACCATTGTGAACGGTTAGCCAGGCCCAACCAGAGCCAAACCTGCCAGCTGCCGCTTTGGAGAACTGGTCTTTGAAATCCTCATAAGAACCAAAGTGCTTATCTAGTGCCTCTGCAATCTCTCCGTTGGGTTTGCCGCCACCGTCTCTTCCCATGACTTCCCAGAACAATTTGTGGTTGTAAAATCCGCCACCGTTGTTCCTGACAGCAGTGTTCGTCGGGTCAAGCTCAGTAAGAATATCTTCTATTGATTTTTTCTCTTCCGGTGTACCCTCAATAGCGGCATTTAATTTTTTTGTGTATCCCGCATGATGCTTGCCATGATGAATTTCCATCGTCTGTGCATCTATATGCGGTTCTAATGCATCCTTAGTGTAAGGTAAATCTGGTAGTTCAAAAGCCATAATTTATATTTTTTGATTTTAGCAAATATAACAATACAGAATTTCTTTAACAATTCTGGATCGTTATAAAAAGCTTAAAAGAAAATTTTCTCCTCTATTATAAAATCGTATTTTTAGCAGAGATTATTTTCTTATGAGCGCATTCAAGATCTATAATGCTTCCGCAGGCTCGGGTAAGACCTATCAGATCGCCTACCTATTTGAAAAAAAACTGTTAAGCGATCCGTCACCCTTTGCCTTTCAGGAGATCATGGCCATCACTTTCACGAACAAAGCGGTCCATGAAATGAAAGAACGCATCTTAGACGACCTTAGGTCTTTTACAAGAAATGACCCTGATGATAAAGCAATCGAAAAAAGGGCAAAACTTGCTAAAGAACTTGGATTTTCCATCGAAGAAGTACAAAACAGGTCTCGAAAGATTCTTAGTAATATCCTTGATAATTATGCAGGATATCAGGTGACCACCATTGACAGCCTGACCCACAGGATCGTCAGGACATTTGCGCGAGACCTTCACTTCGATGTAAACTTTGATATAGAACTCGAGGTGAATGACATCTTTGAAGAAGCCGTTGAGGCTGTGATTGAAGAAGTGAAAACCGATGCTCCTATTAAAGATATAATTTCAGAATATATCGAATATCAATCCGAAGAAGGAAAGTCCTGGAATATCAAGGGCAAATTGATCGACCTGGCCAAGTTGCTGATCGATGAAAATCACGATAAAGCCCTACAAACAATAAGCAATTTCTCTACATCCGATATCTTAGCCTTAAAAAAAGAACTGAAGCAAAAGCATGAAACTATAAAACTTAAAATACAAGACAAAGCTGACGCGTTTTTCACCTTATTAGAAACTAAAGAACTTTCACCAGAGAACTTTACCGGCAAATACTTGCCTAAGTTCATGGACAAGAGAAGAAAAGGGGAGCTAGAACTTAAAACCATTCCTACCTATATCGATCAAATCGAAGAAAAAGAACCGTATAATTCAAAAGAAAAGCCTGAGATAAAAGCAAGGATGGATGCCATAAAGCCTGATTATGTGCCGATCGTCCGGGATATACTACAGCTCAACCTTGATGTCCTATTCTACGACAAAATATTAGCTCAGCTTTCACAAGTCGCGCTCCTTCAAGTAATATACGATCATACGGAAAGGATAAAAGAAGCTCGCAATTGTTTGTTCATCAACGATTTTAACAAAAGGATCAATGAAGAGATCAGGAAGCAGCCGGCGCCCTTCATTTACGAGAGGTTAGGCGAAAAGTTCAATGATTTCTTTATCGATGAATTCCAGGACACTTCGCTTTTGCAGTGGGAAAACCTGATCCCGCTCATAGAGAATGCGCTAAGCCGTTCAAAGGATGGCAACCCCGGTTCATTGACCCTGGTAGGTGATGTGAAGCAATCCATTTACGCCTGGCGCGGTGGTGATCCCGATATTTTCTTACAAATGATAAAAGGGTGGTCACCGTTCCCGATATCAGGGAAGAACATTCCCCTGAAGAATAATTATCGTAGCAATAAGGATATCGTGGAGTTCAATAATGAACTGTTCATCTACCTTTCCAGACGTCAACCCTATCAAAAGGTCCACGATATATATGCGCATGTAGCGCAATGCCCTAAAAAACAAGACAGCGGTTATATTGAGATCGATATGGAACATCATAAAGATGAACGACCTTATCCTGAGATGGTGCTGGAAAAGATCAATTTCATCTCAGAAAAGGAAAAGGATAACCAACAGTTTAAAAGGTCCGATATCTGCGTACTGGTAAGGTCCAACAAAGAGAGCCAGGCTATAGCGGAATTGCTGGAAGAAAGGAACATATCGGTCATTACCGCAACTGACCTACTGATACATAAGGATACCAGCGTGCAATTGATCTATCATTTCTTAAGATGTTTGTTCATGGACGGAAAGGATGAGGACAAGCTCACCGTATTGGAGAATTATATGGTGTTGAAGTATAATGAAAGTATAGGTTTGGACAGTATCAGGCAAATGCTTTTTTCCAATAAAGAAGACTTTATTTCCCGTTTCAATAGTTTCTTCAATACTCAGATAGAACCAGAAAGAATGTATCGATATTCCCTTATGCAACAAGTAGAATATCTGGTGCAGGAATTAGGCTTAGAAGATGGAGCCAATATTTATCTTAATGCATTCCTGGAAGAAGTTCACACCTATAATAATAAGGAAAACGCAGATGCCCGAGGATTTCAAAGCTATTGGGAAAGGCATAAGGAAGACCGAAGCGTATCTACATCTACATTGGAGGATTCCGTAAACTTGATGACCATACATAAAAGTAAAGGGCTTGAATTTCCTTACATCATCATTCCGGGTCTGGACGATAGTTTAGATGATATTACCAAAAAGAAATATTGGCAGGAGATACCGGATACTGAATCTGAAATACCTTTCTCCCTGATAAGTAAACCCGGGAAAATGCTAATGGAAAACGATCGTTCCAAAGAGAACATCAAGAACCTAAAACAGGATAGCGTACTTGAGAACCTGAACTTGCTTTATGTCTCTTGTACCAGAGCATCAAAAGGATTGTTCCTGCTTAGCGAAAAACCTAAAAGTTCAAAAAAAGGGTCAATGAATATGAACGGACTATTGCTTGATTTCGTAAAAGAAAAACAGTTTACTCAATCAGAACACGATGTTTTTTACGCGGGCGAATGGCCGGATATTACAAAAAGATCAGAGGAAGAATTCACTTCAGCGCCATTTGCTGTCAGGCTGAGGTCAAATATTGAGCAATTGGAAAAAAGGATGGTCTTAAAGGCGAACTTGGATGATCATGAGCTGAAAAAAGGAGAATTGCTCCATGAACTTATGGGTTTTGTCCATATTCAGAATGACCTACCTAAAGCCATTGATCGACTGGAAAAGAAAAAGCAAATTCCGGGTCCATTGAAAAATGAACTGCGTTCCGCCATGGAAAGTATCATCAAGCATGATGACCTAAAAGACTATTTTACAGAGAACTGGACCGTATATAACGAGAAAGATATCAGCTATAGTGATCAGATCATTAGGCCGGACAGGATCTGCATCAAAAAGGACGAAGCAGTCATCATTGACTATAAGACGGGTGTGCAAAGAGAAGAACATCATCAACAGGTCAAAAAATATGCCAGTGCTGTGGAAGCTATGGGCTACCGAACAATCGGAAGTTTCCTGATCTACGTAAATGAAGGAATAGCCGTAAAGAATGTGTAAATTTGTAAAAAAATAAAGCATGTATTCAGAAAAATTCAAAAACCAACTTTCTACTGAGCTCAAGTCCATAGAAGATGAGGGTCTTTTTAAGAAAGAACGTATAATTACCTCTCCGCAAGGACCAGAAATAAGCCTGGATAACGGTAAAAAAGTGCTCAACTTCTGCGCAAACAATTATCTGGGCCTATCATCTCATCCAGAAGTTGTACAAGCCGCTAAAGATGCGCTAGACGAATACGGTTTTGGGATGTCAAGCGTGAGGTTCATCTGTGGAACACAAGATATTCATAAAGCTTTAGAAGCCAGAATATCCCAATTCTATCAGATGGAAGACACTATTTTATATGCCGCTTGTTTTGACGCGAATGCAGGCGTTTTTGAACCGCTGCTCACAAAAGAGGATGCGATAATATCGGATTCGCTCAATCATGCATCAATCATCGATGGTGTAAGATTGTGTAAAGCTGCAAGGTTCAGATATGCGAATGGCGACATGCAAGACCTGGAAGAACAACTGAAAGCTGCAGATAAGAACGGAGCCAGGAATAAGCTCATCGTAACGGATGGAGTCTTTTCCATGGACGGATTAGTAGCACCGCTGGATAAGATATGCGACCTGGCAGATAAGTATGAAGCACTCGTGATGATCGATGAATGTCATGCTACTGGATTCATAGGGGAAAAGGGCATAGGAACGCCGGAAGAAAAAGGCGTGCTAGACCGAGTAGATATCGTCACAGGAACTCTGGGGAAATCCCTGGGCGGAGCTATGGGCGGATATACCACGGCTAAAAAAGAGATCATTGAGCTGTTAAGGCAACGTTCCAGACCTTACTTGTTCTCTAACTCACTCGCACCAAACATAGTAGCGGCTACACTTAAGGTCTTTGACCTAATAGAGAACGATACTTCTTTAAGGGATAAGGTCCATGAAAACACGCTTTACTTTAAGAAAGGACTTAAAGATGCTGGTTTTGACATCATCGATGGAGAATCAGCCATTGTTCCGGTCATGCTTTATGATGCTAAGTTAGCCCAGAAAATGGCGGCAGAGCTCCTGGAGGAGAATATTTATGTTATCGGGTTTTTCTATCCGGTGGTGCCCAAGGGAAAGGCCAGGATAAGAGTGCAGTTATCAGCGGCCCATCAGAAAGAACACCTTGATAAGGCGATAGAAGCTTTCAAAAAAATAGGTAAAAAATTAGATGTTGTATAATTTTTTTCATTAAAGCTTACTATATCTCTCAAAAAAAATTATTTTTGTAAATTATTAACAGACAAATGATAAATATGAAACTTATTTCAAGAATCCTAACCGTTGCTTTGATGATGTTGTTCATCAGCAATGTTCAAGCACAGGACAAACAAAACCCATGGAGTGTTTTTATAGGAGCTAATGCCGTTGATTTTTATCCAACAGGCAATGGTTCGGGAACAAATGACATTTCAAGTGAAGATTTATTTGATGATATTTTCAATGCGAGTGACCATTGGAATTATATTTCAACGGTTTCTCAAGTAAGCATTGGACGTTATATGAGTAACGGATTCAGTGTAAAAGGTGATTTTGCTATCAATAGAATTGACGTAATAGGCGACAGAGAATTGCCGGATAATATCAATGGTGAAAACATTCCTGAAGATGTAAGTTTTGTATCAGTTGATACGGAAATTGTTTACAGCTTTAGAGAATTTATGACCAAAGAGAAATGGTTCGACCCTTATTTTGGCGTTGGTGCAGGATATTATTTTCTTGACGAAGATGGTGCACTCACTGCAAACGTTACAGGCGGATTGAACTTGTGGTTCACCGATAACATCGCCCTGACCATTGAATCCACATATAAAAACGCCTTTGATGATAATGATCTTGATTATTTCCAGCACAGTGGTGGTGTGACGATAGCTTTTGGTGGAACAGATACCGATGGCGATGGTATCTATGATAAGCACGATGACTGCCCTAATGTGAAAGGTTTAGAAGAATTTAATGGCTGCCCTGATACGGACGCTGATGGTATAGTTGATAAAGAAGATAAATGTCCTAATGAAGCCGGTCTAGCAGAATTTAACGGTTGTCCTGATTCTGATGGTGACGGTATTGCTGATCCAAAAGATAAGTGTCCAAACGATGCCGGAGAGGCTAAATTTGATGGTTGCCCAGATACTGATGGTGATGGCATAGCAGACCCTAATGATGAATGTCCTGATGAAGAAGGTCCAAAGGAAAACAATGGTTGCCCTTGGCCGGATAGCGATGGTGACGGTGTTGTTGATAAAGATGATGAATGCCCGGATTCTGCTGGTATAGAAGATAATTATGGTTGTCCTAAACTAACGGAAGAAAAACAAAAAGAGTTTAACGAATATGCGAAGACCATTAATTTCAATACCGGTAACAGCTCTATCACATCTGATTCTGAAGAAGCGCTTAGAGCTATCTTATCCATATTAGAAGAATACCCGAACGCTAAGTTCACAGTAGAAGGTCATACCGATAGCGTTGGAAGGGCTTCTTACAACAAAAAGCTTTCTGATGAAAGAGCTGCAAGCGTAATGGAGTACCTCATTTCAAACGGAGTCGATGAAAGTAGGTTAGAATCAAAAGGTTTTGGCGAAGAGCAACCTACGGCAGATAACTCGACCGCAGAAGGAAGAGCCAAGAACAGAAGAGTGGAGATCAATTTGAAAAAGTAATTTCACTCTTTTCTAATTATATTTGAGCGTTCAGTATTTTTGCTGAACGCTTTTTTTATTCTATGCAGACCTTCCTTCAACATATTAGTGAACAGCTGATCAAGAACAACATCTCAGAACGGGATAAGATCATCTTTCCTAACAAGAGAAGTGCGAGCTTATGCAAGAACGTTTATGTAGCTAAGATGTCTAATACAGCGTTCTTACCTGAGTTCATGACCATAGAAGACCTGATATGCGAGCTCAGTGGTTTAAACATCCATGATCCTCTTACATTGAAGTTTACATTATGGGAACATTATCAGGCGATCTACCCTGATAAAGAAACTACAGACCAGGTTTTTTCATGGGCGGACCAACTGATTGCAGACTTTAGCGAAATAGACCGCAATCTTATAGATGAAAAGGAAGTGCTGGGCTACCTAAAGGCCATCAAAGAAATTGAACACTGGTCAAAAACAGACCAACCGACGGATATGGTCCGCGACTACCTGGATTTCTGGAACAAACTTCCGGAATTATACGACAGTTACACAAAAGAGCTATTGCAAAATGGCAAGGTATATCAAGGTCTAGCTTACAGAAAGGCCGTTGAATACCTTTCAGATAATGTGGACGAAGTAGAAGATGCGATCTATTTCGTTGGTTTTAACGCATTGAACCAAGCGGAAGAAGCCTTGTTCCAAATCCTATTAGAGAACAACAAAGGTCAAGCTTTTTGGGATGTTGATGCCTATTATCTGGAAAATAAACATAGTGCATCCTATTTTATACGGCAATATCAACAACAATGGAAAGTCCTACAAAACAAGTCTCATAAGATCCGCCCCAGCACCTGGTCTTTCTCAAATGATAAAATATTTTCGGTCTACAACTGTCAGGGAAACGTGCAGCAAGCAAAGTCAGTAGGGGAGATCGTTGATAAGCTCGATGATGATGAGGTAAAAGAAACGGCTATTTTGTTGGGAGATGAGTCTATTTTAGAAAGTTTGATGTTCTCTATCCCTAAAAGAGTGGAAAACATCAATATAACTATGGGACTTCCACTTAAAAGGACAAGTGTTGGCGCATTCTTCATAAATTATATCAAACTTTGTAAAGCAGACCAGCCAACTCTTTTCCATAAGGATATTCATCAGCTTTTAGAAAGTAGCTTCTTATTGCAGATGTTCCCTAAAGACCTAAGAACAGTGAAGGAACATCTGAAAAAGGAACAGTACTTCTTTCTGGATGAAAATGAACTTAGAACGGTCAGTAATAGTGTTTCATCTGAATTCAGAGAGATTCTCCTTCAGATTTTTACGGACATTCCTGATGATACGGCTCAACTCGATCGTAAGTTACAACATCTCGCTGGAACGTTATTATCCAGGGTTGATGATATGTTCTTAGCTACACTCTTGGGCAAGGTGAAATTTGTGAGCGAGAGCCTCAGGGAACATTTAGAAGCCCATCATTCCGAATTAAGCTTAAACGGATATTTGAACCTGTTCAGGGAAATGATCGGTCAGGAGCAGGTAGACCTTCGTGGTGAGAAGAATAGCGGTCTACAGATAATGGGACTCCTTGAATCCAGATGTCTTGATTTTAAGAATATTATCATTACTTCTGTAAATGAAGGTGTGCTTCCACAAGGGAAAACCGCCAGCAGTTTTATACCCTTTGACTTGAAAAAACATTATCGATTGCCAACTTATCAGGAAAAGGATAAGGTTTACAGTTATCACTTTTTCAGGATATTACAACGTGCTTCAAACATCCACCTCTTGTATGATCAGCAGTCCAGTAAATTAAGTTTTGCGGAAGAAAGCAGGTTCATCAAAATATTGGAAGAATATCAGCTGGAACAGCATAAGTTTCTTCGTTATAATGTAAAAGTTGATGTTGAGCCTAAACGAAGACCTGAAAAAGTTCAGAAAACCTCAGCAATACAGGAGTCACTTAAGCACTGGATGACCCAAAAAGGAGTATCTGCCTCAGCCCTGAACACCTACATTAGGAATCCTTATTTGTTCTATCAAAAGTACGTCCTTGGCGTGAAAGAGGAAAAAACATCCAGTGACCTGGAATCTGCCGATATATTCGGGACAGTTGTCCATGATACATTGAAAAAGCTCTATTTTCAATTACCTACTGGTCAGAAGATCACTGCTGACCATATAAAACATTTAAAGTCCATCAAAAACCAGCTTATCAAGGATAGCATACTTGAGGAATGTGGGAACAATGCCTTTGATAAAGGAAGTAATATTCTGGGTTTAGAAGCGATCAATAAACAGATAGCCCTTTTCTTACATGAAGAATTAGATCTGGTGGATAACAATGATCTCCAATTATTGGGTATCGAAGACGATGACAGTACCTGCGAACTACGAACCGATATGTTCGATCAGCCCATAAAGCTGTATGGGAAGATCGACAGGTTGGACCAGCTGAACGGCACAAAACGTATAATCGATTATAAGACTGGTGCGAGCAAAAAGTTAAATGTTCATGACCTTGATACCCTCATCAGGGATGAAAACAAATCCCACGCTTTTCAAACCTTGTTCTATGGTCTTTTAAAGAAGGAAAAATTTGATACAGCTGAAAATTGGCAAGCCGGCAATATTTATCTCAAGGAAAAAGATAAAACTTTTAAAGCGTTAAGTGTCAACGGGGAGAATATTTTGTGCAATGATATCATAGAACAGTTTAAAGCTGTCCTACTTCAATTACTAAATGAAATATACAGCCTTGAAGTTCCATTTGATACAAAAGAAGCTTATCTATGAAATGGCAGCGTAAACAAAGACCGGATACGCACACCGTCCATCATCTTCAGGATGTTCTGGGTGTAAGTAGACCCATAGCTGAACTCTTAGCCCAGAGAGGAATTAATAACTATGATGAGGCCAAGTCCTTTTTTAGACCTAGCTTAGACGAACTCCATGATCCGTTCCTGTTGAAGGACATGGATAAAGCTACAGACCGCATCCTTCAGGCCGTCGATAAAAAGGAGAACATCATGATCTATGGCGATTATGATGTGGATGGAACGACCAGTGTAGCTCTATTGATAGATTATCTGAGGAATTTTACCGATCGAACAATGCCTTATATTCCCGATCGATATAAGGAAGGCTATGGTCTATCGTATAACGGTCTGGATACTGCGTATCAAAAGGGTGTTTCCCTGATCATCTGCTTGGACTGCGGTATCAAAGCGGTTGATAAAGTAGCTTATGCAAAGGAGAGGAATATTGATATGATCATCTGTGATCATCACTTGCCGAATGATAAAGTACCAAATGCTCTTGCCGTTATCGACCCTAAACAAAAGGATTGTCCTTATCCCTACAAAGAACTCTGCGGTTGTGGTATCGGTTTTAAATTGATATCTGCGATCGATCAGCTAAAAGGCAATACCATCGAAATCGCAAGTTATCTTGATCTCGTAGCCATCGCCATTGGCGCTGACATCGTACCAATAGATGGTGAAAACAGGATCCTGGCCTATCATGGCTTAAAGAAGATCAATGATGGAGCCCGAGCTGGTATCCAGGCGATGATAGACCTTTCTAAAAAAAAGTACTTTACGATAACCGATGTGGTGTTCATCCTGGGTCCCAGGATAAATGCAGCTGGTAGAATGCGACATGGATCACACGCGGTAGAACTATTGACCCAGAAGAAGATCAATACAGCTACGGATATTTCTAAGGAACTAGAGGTTTTCAATAGCGACAGGAAGCAGGCCGATAAGACCATTACCGCCGAGGCCAAACTACAAATAGAGGAAAATCAAGAGGAAGATGCAGCAACGACAGTAGTTTATGATGAGAACTGGCATAAAGGGGTGATAGGTATCGTGGCATCAAGACTTATTGAGACCTATTACAGGCCTACGTTGGTATTTACCAAGAGCGGAGACCATTTAGCAGCTTCAGCCAGGTCGGTCAGAGGTTTTGACATCTATGAAGCTATTGAAGCTTGTAGCGAACATCTGGTCCAGTTCGGCGGACATAAATATGCTGCTGGTCTCACACTTAGGGAAGATCAGTATCAGGGGTTCAAAAAATCCTTTGAGGAACAAGTTGCCACTTCGATCCCGGATGAATGCAAAGAACCACAACTCATTTATGACCTGGAACTAAGCTTAGATGATGTAAGTCCTAAGTTCTTGAGGATCTTGGAACAGTTCGCACCTTTTGGACCTGCCAATCTAAAACCGGTCTTTCGCTTTGACAGGTTGAAGGATACTGGTTATGCAAAGCAAGTAGGAAAGGAAGGTGACCATCTTAAATGTCACTTGTTTCAACATAAGGATGGTAACAGATTTGATGCTATTGGCTTTGGACTTGGTCATCAATCAAATGTTCTAACAAAACATCCAGTTGATGTCGTTGCTAGTATTGAACAGAATGAATGGAACGGTGTGATCAAAACACAACTAAACCTCAAATCATTAAGAAAATCATATTGAACAGCTAACCAATGGCTTAATTTTGTAGTGACTCATGGCTCAAGATATATTTACAGCTATTCCAGTAGGCATTCTATTATCCTTCATGTTAGGTCCGGTTTTTTTCGTCTTGTTAGAAACCGCAGCGATGAAAGGAGTTAGAGCCGCCTTAGCTTTTGATGCCGGTGTGATACTGGCGGATATGGTATTCCTCTTAGTGGCTTATTTTGGCACGAACCAGTTACTGGAGAAGATCAAAGATGAACCGGCACTTTTCATTTTTGGCGGGACCATCCTGGGGATCTATTCTGTAATATCCTTCCTGAAGGTTAGGAGAACCCAGTACAGAAAATCCACATATACGATACAAAAACTTAAAGGAGCAGCCTACTTTGAAATTGGCATAAAAGGTTTTTTACTCAATTTTATTAATGTAGGCGTGCTGGGTTTTTGGTTAGCCGTCATCATCATCTTTGGTCCTGCACTGGACATGGAACCGCAACGACTCAGCGTGTTCTTTGCCACCATTCTTATCACCTACCTGATGATGGACATCCTGAAAATGCTGGCCGCAAAAAGATTGAACAACAAATTGACGCCTACCCGTGTCGCGCTTTCTAAGAAGATCATCGCTATCATTATGATGGTCTTCTCCGTAGTTTTGATATTTAAAGGGATATTTCCGGGGAACTCTAACATCGAGAAAAGAATGGAGGAGAAGATCGAAAAATATACACCCTAAAAAGCTATCCCAGGATGTGATATTATATTTCATTTCATCGTTTCCATTTGAACGCTCCAGGATGTTCATAAAGTAAGAGCATCGATAAAAGAAACAGTGCATATTCCGCAAGCAACAAGGAAGAGCTCTCTTGAAAACCATCTGTTTCGTAAGCGTGGTAACTAAAGAAGATGCTCAATGACCAGACAATGACCGGAAAAGAATATCGGCTAAAGATACTTAAAGCAAGTGGCAGAATAAGATACCAGGGATGAACGGTCGTAGCGAGAAGAAAATAGATGATAAAAGCCAGCAGCATGGCATTGACCTGGGATTTCCTATTTGCGGTAGAACTAAGCGCAAGATAGATCAAAAAAATCATGCTCAAGGCAGCAAGACCTTTCCCAAAATAAGCGATCATATTGTATCCAGAAACCTGATAGCCAATCCACCTAAAAACATAGTAGAGGCTCGCATTGAACTCAAATTTATTGAACCACAAGCCTATTGTCCGTAGATATTGATCTGCATTAGAGAGGTCCATGAAAAACAAAAACCCAGCTAATGTTACTCCGATCGAGATTGAGCTTATCGTTAAAATGTCTTTTTGCAAGAATGCTTTGAATTGGAACTTTCGGTGTCCTTTGACCATGAATGGAAGCAATAAAAGGGGGAGCAATTTCGTTGCGATGGATAATCCAATGAAAACACCGCTTAATATATTCCTTTGCTTTAACCAAAAGAACATACCTACTAAAAGGAAAGCTACCATTAGTGGTTCCATGTGAAGATTGCCCATTCCTTCCACAATAATTAAAGGATTCAATAGATATAAGAAAACCCGGCTTTTATCCATTCTCAGGTGTTCTAGAATTAGAACGGCCATCCTGTAGCTTAAAAGCTCGGCCGAGAGGATGATCGCTTTTAAGCAAAGTATGCTTCCAAAGAAAGTATCAGGTGACACCCAGGCGGCTATGACATAGAAAAACTGGCTCACCGGCGGGTAGTTCGATCGGTTCGAAGCGCTGAGTTCTGTTAACCTTGGATAAAGTTCATCGGCCATGCCAAAAGGAAGTTCGGCCTTTTGCATAAGCATATCTGGTGATGTGATATAAGGGTTTATCCCATTGATCATCAAACGTCCATCCCAAATAAACCTGTAGAGGTCCTGTGATAGTTCCGGTATAGCAAAAAAGAACATCAGCCTGAAGCCGATACTCAGCCCTAAAAGTATTTTGTGCTTTGAACTGAAATTGATATAAATAGCGACAAAACTGATGAAAGCCAGTATGTAATGGATAATGAGTTTATGAAAATCCGTTTGAACTATTTTATAAGCGATCTGGAAATAGGCGTAAAGCCCAATGCTGACAAGAATAATCAAAAGAATGATACCGTAGATTTTTTTGACCCTTGCCATTACCTACCGGCGGTTTGGAATAGAGACCTTAAACTGACAAACCCGAAACCGAAGAATAGCATCAAATGGAAAAAGAACAATCCGAAATCATCTACCAGAAAAGCCGTATAAAGTGCAAAACCAAAGTAAAGGAAGAGCATAAGCTCCAGGAATTGGACTATGTTCACTTGTGGAGTCACGTATTTGTTGGATTTAGAAGCACCGTTCACCTTGCCTATGTTGAACTTTGGGGTTCTCACGAATCCAGATCGTTTACCCAGGTGACCTTCCAGGATGGCGATGGAATTGTGTAATGAAAAACCCATGGCCACAGAGAAGAACGCCAGGAACATCCCGATAAAATTAAAAAAGTCCTTAAGGCGTTTACCGTGAACGCGTGCATAACTGGTCCAATAGCAAATTAGGAAAATGAAAGTGCTAACCACGAAACCCGCCAGCACATAAAAAACATATTTTAGCTCTGGATGATCGGCTTTAATGAACAAGATAGGCACGCTTAGCAATGCGATGATCAGGATGATAAGGAACATACTGCTGTTGAGCAAATGAAAAAAGGCGTGGAACTTGGTCTTCCAGCTGATTCCTTTCGTGCGGACCAATTTACTGAAGTTCTTCCTAAAGTTCTCAGCAGCTCCTTTGTTCCAACGGAATTGTTGGGACCTTGCAGCACTCAGTACAGCTGGTATTTCTGCCGGAGCTTCTATATGTGGAACGTATTTGAAGTTCCATTTTTTCATTTGGGCACGATAGCTCAGGTCCAGGTCTTCAGTTAAGGTGTCGCCATGCCAATTTCCAGCGTCCATGATACATTCTCTTCTCCAGATGCCTGCGGTACCGTTAAAATTGATGAAATGGTCTGAGCGGTTCCTTCCTAATTGTTCGATAATAAAATGGAAATCAAGGGCAAAGGCCTGTATCCTGGTCAGTAAGGAATGATCACGGTTCAAATGTGTCCATCTTGTCTGTACCACGCCGGTCTGCTTATCAGTAAAATAGGGCAATGCTTTTTTTAGCCAATCCTTAGGCGGTAGGAAATCCGCATCGAATATGGCGATGTAGTCTCCTTTTGCGGTGGGCAGCCAATGTTTTAAAGCTCCGGCCTTGTAATCTTTCCTGACCGACCGACGCAATACCTTGATATCGACACCTTTTTCATAATGCTTTTCCACCAGTTGGTCGATGAGCTGTTTGCTTTCATCGGTAGAGTCGTCCAGTATTTGAACCTCTAGCTTATCAGCTGGATAATCGAGTGCGGTGACCCTATCGATCAAACGGCCGATCACGTACTTCTCATTATATATCGGTAATTGAATGGTTACCATGGGAACTTGCGAGGAATCGTTCCATTCGATATATTTCTTATCTTCAGGAAGGTCTTTTTTCTTAAGGTAAGTGATAAGCAGGTCAAGTTGAATGATGCTATACAAGAACACCATTAAAAGAGCTAAACCGTAAATGACCACAATTGTTATCGCCATAGTCTAAAATGCATATTTAAGAATCCATGTCAATATCTTAACGCCCGCAAAGATAGCACCTTTCAGCGTCCCTGAAACTTTGGACACGCCTATTCTGTTCCTGTAATGTACTGGTATTTCCTCACATCTTAAGTTCTTCTTCAGTGCTTTTAGTTGCATTTCCACCGTCCAACCGTAGGTTTTATCCTGCATATCCAGATCGTTTAATCTTTCCAGCTTTATCACACGGAACGGACCCAGGTCAGTAAAGGGGGATCTGGGGAAGATGAGCTTCATCAATCGGGTGGCTAGCGTGTTCCCGAATACCTGAGGAAAGGTCATAGCACCTTTTTCCCTTAGTTCCTTTACTCTTGCCCCTATGACCAGATCTGCCTTTTGCTGATAAATGGGCTCCACCAGTTTTTCCATTTCCTGAGGATGGTCACTATGGTCGCCATCCATGAATACAATGATATCAGGCGGTACTTGCTTCCGGTTACAGTAAGTTATTCCTTTTAAACAAGCATGACCGTAACCAGGTCTTGATTCTTTCAAGACGGTAGCTCCGGCAGCTTTTGCATTGTAAGAAGTTCGGTCTGTAGAAGCATTGTCCACCACGATGACCTCGCTCACCTCATCCGGGACCTCATTAACTACCTGAGCAATGGCCTGATCTTCGTTAAAAGCCGGAATGATGACATTTACCTGAGGTAAATCATTTTCCTTTCCTTCTTCCTGCATCTTATCTTATTGATTTATTGCATCCGCTGGAAGTTTGACGATAACATTTCGCGTTACTTACTGATCGATGTGATTTCCTTTGAGCTTTCTATGTATCCTCACAGCTTCGCCATCGGTCAGCGATGCTACGAAAGAGCAACAATCGATCAGCCAGTCTTCTGTGCTTTCATCCTGATAGTTCAGGTCTTTTAGGAAAGTGCGGGCAATGAGCTTATCAAAGTTGGTAGACTTGCCATGGTTGATCCGCTCGATCGCGTGCGTGAATGAATCAAGGAGCTCGTTCAATATTCGATATCCGGCTATTTCTTTTTGAGTGACATCGCGGCTCTGGTAGATATGCTTTACGCTATAGTCAATGATCTCATCAATGGCTGGAGAATAGCCTGAAGCTTTGAGCAAAGGTTTGTCCATCTCTCCATTCATGATCTTTTTTTCATTATGGATGAACTGCTGTTTTGCTTCATCGATCAAAGCATTGATGCTAAGTGCTCTTAAATAGCTCAATCGCTCGTTCTTACGTGAAAGTTGATTGTAAATATTCCAGTCGAACTTGTCCTTTATGAACGGATTCAAGAGTTCTATGCTCTTATCTTCATCTATCCATCCTAGGTTCGTGGCATCTTCCAGATCGATGATGGTATAGCAAATATCATCAGCTGCTTCTACCAGATAGGCGAGTGGATGTCTGTAATAGCGGTCTTGCCGTCTATCTATCGGGTTGAGGCCTAGATAATGGACCAGCTCATCGAATTCTTGCTTTTGTTGGGTAAAGAAACTAAATTTTTTATCGGCTACGTGATTAGAAGGCCTTTTAGGGAGCGAAGGCTTAGGATATTTCAGGAACGCACCCAGGGTAGCGAATGTCGTTCTTAAGGGCATTCCTAATGCATTTCTGTCTACTAACAGCTTAAAACCGTTCGCGTTGCCTTCAAAATCTATCAGGTCTTGGTATACTTCTTTGGGGAGTTTATCTTTAAACCTGCTTCCTTTCCCGTAGAGGAAATATTCGCCGATGGCCTTTTCGCCAGAATGTCCAAAAGGTGGGTTGCCTATGTCATGTGCCAGACAAGCCGCTGCGATGATCGCTCCGAAATCCGCGATGTTGTAAGCATGCTGATGCGCTAACTGCGGATGCTGTTGTAATATGTGATGACCTATACTTCTTCCCAGACTACGACCTACGACAGAGGTCTCTAAACTATGGGTCAATCTTGTATGAACAAAATCTGTCTTAGAAAGGGGTATCACTTGAGTCTTGTCCTGTAATCGCCTGAAAGCGTTTGAAAAGACAATACGGTCATAATCTACTTCAAATGCCGATCGGGTAGGATCATCTTCTTTGCGCAATCTTTTCTTGGTGTCGCCTAATTTGTTTAGCGATAAAAGCTTTTCCCAGTTTTGCATTGTTCTTTAAAGCTATTTTTAAAAGTTTAAATATAGTATTTTACATAGGAAACTAATGTGTCTTTTTTTTTTGATGCCTGACGCGTGGTCCGATACTTCCCAGGCTCGACATACTGTATTCGTGCTGATTCCGATACGGAGTTGTTCATGATACCTTTACTGCTGAAAAGAATTTATCGACCGGAAATGAAAGTGCAATTTTAGGCATTTCGCACTTACCCCGATACGTTTGCTCTACGATAAGAACTTTACTTCATTATATCAGATTATATTGGCACACCCTAAAAGCACGAAAAAAGCAAGGCGTGATGTAGATGATTTTTTTCTTTCAATGCGAGGGAGACGCATGATGGTCTTCATTATTAGACCTGGTTTATCGATTTGAGGGAAATTGCTATTTATTGGTCAGGCTGCTTCGGTATGTTATAGAATGCTTTTTAAGGATACAGGATTAACACTCCTTTAAATTCCCATGGATTTTAACGATCTAAAGTAAGCGGTTTTTATATTTTTGAATTCAAATTAGAACATATTATGGCAACAAGACATGATTGGACCAAGGAAGAGATCTTAGCGATATATGACAAACCCTTAATGGAACTGATGTACGAGGCGGCGACCGTTCACCGGCAACATCATGACCCGAACAAAGTCCAGGTTTCTACATTATTATCTATCAAGACCGGCGGATGTCCTGAGGATTGCGGTTATTGTCCACAGGCTGCGCGTTATCATACGGACATAGAGGAGAACGACCTGATGAGCGTACCACAGGTAAAAGCACAGGCCCTACGAGCCAAGGCATCGGGAAGCTCTCGTGTTTGTATGGGCTCAGCCTGGCGGAACGTTAAGGATGGAGAAGAGTTCGATCAGGTATTGGAAATGGTCAGGACCATCAATAAACTGGATATGGAAGTGTGCTGTACACTGGGAATGGTCACGGAGAACCAGGCCAAACGACTGGCAGAGGCTGGACTTTATGCCTATAATCATAATCTGGACTCTTCTGAAGAATACTACGAAAAAGTGATCTCCACGAGAGGTTATCAAGATCGATTGGATACGCTGGACAATGTTAGAAAGTCCAATGTCACGGTCTGTAGTGGCGGTATCATAGGCATGGGCGAGAAAAAGGAAGACCGCGCAGGGATGCTGGTCGCCTTATCAACTTTAACACCACAGCCGGAATCCGTTCCTATCAATGCTTTAGTTCCCGTTGAAGGAACACCTATGGAAGATCAGGAACTGGTATCGATATGGGAAATGTTACGCATGATCGCCACCACGCGTATTGTGATGCCAGAAACACAGGTCAGATTATCAGCTGGAAGGACGAACATGTCCCAGGAAGGGCAAGCGATGTGTTTCTTTGCAGGTGCGAACTCCATATTTGCCGGCGACAAGTTGCTAACCACACCTAATCCGGATGTGAACGAAGATATGGAACTTTTCAAAGAACTGGGACTTAAGCCTCAGCAACCCTTTGAACAACACGAACAACCTAAGACCGTAGAAGCTGAGGATGCTCAGGTGAAGCCACTTGGCGAGAAGCCAAAATGGTCAAGACCCAAGCATACCATAGAAAAGAACCTGGAAGCCAAAGAAAAGGCTAAAGAAGTCAAAAAAGCCAAAGCTTAGTTTCCTTTAGGGATGAGCTTTTTTCATTTCGACACCAAAACCGTGGATCGCGTAGATAGGATCAGCAAGGCGGATTTTCACGCTGCATATTATCAGCGCCAGCTTCCACTGGTCATCAAGGACTGGTCAAAACATTGGCCAGCTCACGAGAAGTAGACCTTTGATTATTTCAAGGAAAAGGCCGGCCAACTGGAAGTCCCGCTCTATGATAACAGAAAGGTCACGGCAAGGTATAGCTATAACGAGCCGCATCATCATATGAGCTTAAGGGAATACCTAAAGGTACTTGAGCAAGGGCAAACGAACTACAGGATATTCCTTTTCAATCTGATGAAGGAAGTTGCATCATTGAGGGCAGATTATGATCATCCGGATGACCTTGGTGTCAAATTCCTTGAAAAGCTACCTTTTTTGTTCTTTGGAGGTGCTCAGTCCAGTGTGCTAATGCATTATGATATTGATTTTGCTAATATCTTCCATGTACATTTTAAGGGAAAGAAGCATTGCTTGCTTTTTCCGCCTTCTGAAACTGCTCACCTGTACAAATTGCCGAATTCGTTAAAGACCCATGAGGCGGTAGATTTCCTCAATCCGGACCTTGAAAGGTTTCCCGCTTTGAAGCGGGCTAAAGGGTTTGAAGTTGAGCTCAAGCCCGGTGAAACGCTCTATATGCCGGAAGGTTACTGGCATTTCATGCACTATGAGACTGCTGGATTCTCCATGAGCCTTCGTGCTTTACCTCGATCAGTCTTCAGGTTAGCTCAGGCCGCATACAATATCGCTATCATGCGCTATACAGAAACATTAATGCGTAAATTGATAGGTGAACAATGGATAGATTGGCAGAAACGAAAAGCGATAGAAAGAACTGAGAAGAACTTAAATAGGCATCAATGAAGAGGCATCGGCTCTATTGATCCTGAGCATTTCTCTAGCCTTCATTCCCACTCTTGTAAGGCATCCATGATCAGGCTGAACTCATAGCCCTTGCTTTGTAAGCTTCGTATTACTTTTTGTTTAAGCTTTAACCCTGGTTTATTTTTACCACTGAGCTTTTTACCCATCAGGTCGTGAATGGTCTGACGGTAATCTTTATCATTTATAACGGACATGTTCCTGTCTATGAGCTTTTCTGGGACATCCTTTTGCTTAAGGTGGTATTTGATCTTCTGTTTGCCCCATTGTTTGTAGTAGAACTTGCCTCTAATAAAGCTTTCCACGAACCTTTCTTCATTCAGGAAATCGTGGCGTATCAATTCCTGGATGATATATGCCTTTGCTTCTTCCTGCATGCCCATTTTCTCTATTTTTTCTTCTACTTCCCTATGACATCGGTCCTGATACACACAATAGTTCATCGCTTTTTGTAAGGCTTCCTGAACGCTGAGGTATTTGGGATCTAATGTAGACATGGTTACAAAAGTAGCTATGAAATTTTGAATTATAGATTTAAGATTTTAAAGTATTGTTGTTCGATTAAAAATTCATAAAAACCATCCTTTGTAGTTATAATAAGTGATTTGAGATCTTAATTTTATAATACCTTGCTATGGTAAGAGATTGATAGAGCGCTAGTAAATTGCTTCTTCAATATTTATATAAATGGTAATGAGATATTGAAATCTTTCTAAAGCCTCATATCTTAGTCGGACACGACTAATTTTAAAGTATAAAATTAGAGATATTTACGCAAAAGATAAACCTGTACTTCGTTTAGCGGAGTTGTTGTGTGTCATAGAGCTTTTTTTAAGCAAGGATACACCATACACTAATTATACTGGAGCTATAGAGGAGTTTCATTTGAGCTATGTAGGAGGTAGGAGTTTGAACGATGAACGAACAAACTTCTCTAAATAGCAGTGAGCTTTTTTGATAATGGAAATCTAGTTATACAATGAAGTCCATTGGTACTGACGGATTCAATAAAGGATCTTAAAACAAGTCTGTTTGAGAACGGCATCAAGAATCAGTTAATGCCTAACTATAATTTGAATCCAAATTAAAAAAAATAACGCAAAAAGTGCGAAATCATCAGCTTTTCTTTTGATCATTGAAATATTCTAACCTACAACCTCCTAAAGGGTTCACTTACTCATTGTATGAACTTTCACAATGGAATGAAAATTAGGTTTTTAGCAAATATTTCGAATGATAAAACATTGATTGTCATTAAATTAGACAAATATCATGATACAATTCCACACGGATCGTTAAAAACTTGTTGAAAACAATCTACCTTAGCTTGTAGAAACATGCGGGTTTATTTTACATATTTGTTTGTCCCGATTCAAAGAATGAAACCCTTTAAAATCAAGATAAAATGACGCAAGAAGAACCTATTTTAAAAGAGAACAAAGACAGATTTGTCGTTTTCCCTATCCAGCACCACGACCTTTGGGAATGGTATAAAAAACAAGAAGCCAGTTTCTGGACGGCAGAAGAGATAGACCTACATCAAGATCCGGTCCACTGGCGCGAGAAGCTCAATGATGATGAACGCTACTTTATAAAACACATTCTGGCATTTTTCGCTGCTTCTGATGGTATCGTCAATGAAAACCTGGCAGAGAACTTTGTGAACGAAGTTCAGTACACAGAGGCGAAGTTCTTTTATGGCTTTCAGATCATGATGGAGAACATCCATTCAGAAACCTATTCTTTGCTCATAGATACTTATGTGGATGAAGAAAAAGAGAAAGATAAATTGTTCAAGGCCATAGAAAATTTCCCTGCCATTAAGAAAAAAGCGGATTGGGCACTGAAATGGATAGAGAGTCCAAGCTTTGCGGAAAGGTTGATCGCTTTCGCCGCTGTGGAAGGTATTTTCTTCTCAGGTGCCTTTTGCTCGATCTTCTGGTTGAAAAAACGTGGACTAATGCCGGGACTAACTTTTTCTAACGAATTGATATCAAGGGATGAAGGATTGCATTGCGACTATGCGGTACATCTACACAACAATCATATCGTGAACCAAGTATCCCAGAAGCGTATTAAGGAGATCATCGTGGATGCATTGAACATTGAAAGAGAGTTCATCACGGAATCACTACCGGTCAACTTAATAGGTATGAACTCAAAACTGATGACCCAATACCTCGAGTTCGTCACAGATAGATTGCTCGTAGAACTCGGTTGTGAAAAAGAGTATGGAGCCACCAATCCATTTGATTTCATGGACATGATCAACCTCCAGGGTAAGACCAACTTCTTTGAGAAAAGAGTAGGTGAATATCAAAAGGCCGGCGTTATGAACGAGGAAAAAGAAAAAGACAAGAGCATCAGCTTTGATGAAGACTTTTAAATAGATAAATGAACGGACTATGAAAATAGATCACCCTTTGCTGGGCCAAGCAAAAATAAACTAAGGACTAAACTCAATTTTTAAAAATAAAAGAATATGTATGTTATAAAAAGGAACGGGAGCAAAGAACCGGTGATGTTCGATAAGATAACCGCGAGGATCCGTAAGTTATGTTACGGTCTGAACGAACTGGTAGAGCCTACTAAAGTTGCCATGCGCGTGATCGAAGGTCTCTATGACGGCGTCACCACTAGCGAACTTGACAATCTCGCGGCTGAGATAGCCGCCACGATGACGGTCACACATCCAGATTATGCTCACCTCGCAGCCAGGATATCCGTCTCAAATCTCCACAAGAACACTAAGAAGAACTTCAGCGATGTGATGAAGGACCTTCATGAATATGTGAACCCAAGGACGAATGAAAAAGCACCGCTTCTTTCAGATGAGGTTTATAAGGTGATCCAGGATAATAAAGAACTCTTAGATTCCAGGATCATTTACAGCCGTGACTTTAACTATGATTACTTTGGCTTCAAGACCCTGGAACGTTCCTATCTCCTAAAACTAGATGGTGAGATCGCTGAGCGACCGCAGCACATGTTGATGCGGGTTTCAATCGGGATTCATATCGATGACCTGGATGCGGCATTGGAAACCTATGAGCTGATGTCCAAGAAGTATTTCACCCACGCAACACCAACCTTGTTTAATTCAGGCACGCCTAAGCCCCAAATGTCATCTTGCTTTCTATTGACCATGCAGGAAGATAGCATTGATGGTATTTATGATACGCTCAAGCAGACCGCTAAGATATCCCAGTCCGCTGGAGGTATAGGTTTATCTACGCACAACATTAGAGCTACCGGCTCATATATCGCCGGGACGAACGGAACCTCCAACGGTATCGTTCCTATGATGCGCGTCTATAACGATACGGCCCGATATGTGGATCAGGGTGGTGGCAAAAGGAAAGGCTCTTTTGCAATGTACCTGGAACCCTGGCACGCGGATGTCTTTAGCTTTCTGGATCTTAAAAAGAACCATGGAGCAGAGGAACTTCGTGCCCGAGACCTTTTCTATGCTATGTGGATACCAGACCTCTTCATGAAACGCGTTGAAGCAGACGCTGAATGGACGTTGATGTGTCCTAATGAATGTCCAGACCTTTATAACACGCATGGAGATGAATTTGAAGAGCTCTATGAAAAATATGAAAAAGAAGGTAAGGGAAGGAAGACCATTAGAGCACGTGAGCTCTGGGAAAAGATCATAGAGTCACAAATAGAGACCGGAACACCTTATATGCTTTATAAGGACTCCGCAAACAGGAAGTCCAACCAGAAAAACCTGGGTACGATCAGGTCCTCCAACTTGTGTACTGAGATATTAGAATATACAAGCCCGGATGAGGTCGCTGTATGCAACCTGGCTTCCATAGCTTTACCTAAGTTCGTAAAAGATGGCAAGTTCGATCACAAAGAACTCTATAAGATCACCAAAAGGGTTATTAAGAACCTCAATAAAGTGATCGATCGCAATTATTATCCGGTAAAGGAGGCCGAAAATTCCAACAAGCGTCATCGTCCTGTTGGATTAGGCGTTCAAGGCCTGGCCGATGCGTTCATCATGATGCGATTGCCCTTCACATCCGATGAAGCCAAAAAGCTTAACCAAGAAATCTTTGAAACCCTTTATTATGGGGCGGTTACCGCTTCCATGGAGCTCGCTAAGAAGGAAGGCACTTATTCCTCTTATGAAGGGTCGCCTATAAGTCAGGGAGAATTCCAGTACAATCTCTGGGGTTTAACTGAAGAAGACCTTAGTGGACGCTGGGACTGGGAGAAGTTACGTAAAAGCGTGAAAGAGAACGGTGTAAGGAATTCCCTGTTATTAGCTCCTATGCCAACAGCTTCCACATCCCAGATATTAGGAAATAATGAGGCTTTTGAACCTTATACCTCGAACATTTACACTAGAAGAGTATTATCCGGAGAGTTCATCGTTGTCAACAAGCACTTGCTGAAAGATCTTGTTGAACAAGGCCTTTGGACTGAAGATGTAAAAAATGAGATCATGCGAGCTAACGGTTCGATACAAGGGATTGATGACATACCGGACGACATCAAAGAGCTGTATAGAACCGTTTGGGAACTTTCTATGAAAGATATCATCGATATGTCTCGTCAAAGAGGATATTTTATCGATCAGTCACAATCGCTTAATCTGTTCATGGAAGGAGCCACTTTTGCCAAGCTCACATCCATGCACTTCTATGCCTGGAAAAGCGGCTTGAAGACCGGAATGTACTATTTAAGAACGAAATCGGCGGTTGATGCTATCAAGTTCACTCTGAACAATGAAAAGAAGAAGCAACCAGCAAGTTCAGCGAAAAGTACGAAAGCCCCTCAACAACCAGCACAGCAACCTGTATCTCCGGATTCTTCCATGTCTAAAGAAGAAATGCAAGCCGTGATCAAACAATCCAGAGAAGCCTCTGATGATGATGATTGTCTCATGTGTGGATCATAGTTTACATTAACGACCTTTCTGTGGTTTGTCAAACTCGCCTTTCAGGAGGCGAGTTTTTCATTTTATAGTTTATGAACGAAGCGAAAATGCTTATTTCTTCCCACCTATCAGCAACCTGATCTCAATTTCATTTTAGGGAACACTGTTCAAAACACTCAAAATCCTTATCTTGCACGACTTAAATAGCTACAATGAGCAAAGTTAAGATTACAGGCGTTGGAAGTTATATTCCGGAGGTCGTAAAGAAGAATAGCGACTTCATGGACAATGAGTTCTATAATGAAGATAGGACAGCTTTTACTCACGATAATGAAGTGATCATAGAAAAGTTCAAGGCCATCACCGGAATCGAGGAAAGAAGATATGTCACCGACGAAATGAGCGTATCTGATATCGCCTATCTATCTTCTGAAAAAGCTATTGAAGATGCGGGAATCGATAAGAACGATCTGGATTATATTATCATAGCTCATAACTTTGGTGATGTCCGTAGCGACCGTCAGCAAACCGACATCTTACCAAGCATAGGCTCTCGTGTAAAGAACAAATTAAAGATAACTAACCCTAACTGTGTCGCCTATGATATGGTATTTGGTTGTCCGGGCTGGATAGAAAGTTGCATACAGGCAAATGCTTTCATCCGATCAGGAATAGCCAAAAAATGTCTTGTTGTAGGTTCAGAGACCTTGTCCAGGGTCGTTGACCCGCATGATCGTGATAGTATGATCTATTCTGACGGTGCTGGTGCAACGATACTTGAAGTGTCTGAGGATGAAGGCGGTATCCTGGCTCATCAATCAGCCACCTATGCACAAGATGAAGCTTTTTATATCTATTTTGGTGAATCTTTCCTACCTGAAAGAGAGACCAATAACGGCTACATTAAGATGCACGGAAGAAAGATATATAATTTTGCTCTTTCACATGTTCCACAAGCTATGAGCGAATGTTTAGCTCAAACAGACAAGACCATTGATGATGTGAAGAAGATATTCATCCATCAAGCCAATGAAAAAATGGACGAAGCCATTATCCAGCGTTTCTATAAAATGAACGACCGTAAAGCACCAAAGACGATCATGCCTATGAGCATTAAAACACTTGGCAATTCCAGTGTGGCTACCATCCCTACCTTATACGATCTATTCTTACAAGGAGAATTTGATCATGAAGAACTTCAAAAAGGCGATGTAATCATGTTTGCCAGCGTAGGAGCCGGCATGAATATTAATGCGATCGTCTATCAAATATAAGCCTTATGTATGAAGGCCAATATCCTTATAAACGCTATCATAGAACACTCCAATTCTTACAAGAGGTCGAGCCACCACCAAAGTCCATCTTAGACCTTGGCGTAGAAAACCCTTTTACCGGCATACTCAGGAAGGAAGGTTATGAAGTAGAGAACACCCAAGGCGAAGACCTGGATGTAGATTTTTCAAACGTACGATCTTCTGATGCTGAAATCGTTACCGCATTTGAGATATTTGAACATTTAGTGGCTCCGTTCAATGTACTTCGGCAGATAAAGGCTAATAGATTAGTAGCAAGTATACCTTTAAGACTATGGTTTTCCTCTGCTTATCGTAACACGAAAGATCCTTGGGACAATCATTATCATGAGTTTGAAGATTGGCAATTTGATTGGTTACTGGAAAAAGCCGGCTGGAAAATTATCAAAACTGATAAATGGGCAAATCCAGTGAAAAAGGTTGGGATCAGGCCTGTTTTGCGCTACTTCACACCGCGCTATTATATTGTTCATGCGGTAAAGTAATAAAGATAATGTTAGATGTAGTTATCATCATCCCGGCGCATAATGAGGAAAAGTTCATAAAAAAGACACTGAATTCTCTGTTAGGACAAACCTATCTCCCAGCAAGAATCATTGTAGTTGATGATCATTCTACTGATCGAACCGCGGATATTGTTCAAGAATTGGCGGAACGTCATTCTATCATTAATCTGATCAATAGGCGATCTAAAGCAAATAGTCTTCCTGGAGCTAAAGTGATCAATGCCTTTTATGATGGAATAGCTACTGTTGAGGGTCATTATGATGTTATTTGCAAGTTCGACGCTGACCTTGTGTTCCCAGTCAATTATCTCCGTACACTTGTTGATGCTTTTCAACAAGAAGTTGATTTGGGAATGATAGGTGGTGTCTGCACGATCTATCAAAACGATACATGGAAAGTTGAAGGATTGACCAATTTAGATCATATCAGGGGCGCGATCAAAGCCTATAGAAGACCTTGTTTTGAGCAGATAGGCGGTCTTAAAAGAGCCATGGGTTGGGATACTATAGATGAGCTACTGGCCAGATATCATGGCTGGCAAGTTAAAGTAAAAAAAGAGTTAAAGGTCAAACACCTTAAGCCAACTGGCAAAATTTACAGTAGAAAATTACCTTTACAATTCGGGGTATCGGTATTTAAAATGCGGTACGGTTTCTTCATAGGTTTATTGGCTATAAGTAAATTGGCTTTCAGAAAAAAAAGCCTTTATTTTCTTATTCTAGGCTATCTGGGCTTTTTAAAGGCCTTAATGTTAGGTGAGAGCAAATTAGTAACCAAGGATGAAGGACTTTTTATCCGTCAATACCGGATGCGAAACATCAAAAGACGTTTTTTGTTAACCTGACGGGATCAGCATTCTCATTAAATCCGTAGCATCCAATTCTGAACCTAACTTTAGTTCTCTTAGTTGAAAATCGATAAGTAATCATTGAAGGTCTTGGCCTTCAACACAAATCAAATAAAGACATAAAAATCAAAAAACATCCGATTGTGGGGAATATGTGGGAAAATATAGAGAGTAGCATCTCCTAAGAAACTGTTTTAAAGTTAATTAGGGTTTAATTGTTGAGGTGCCGAGCGGATTCGAACCGCTGTAGATGGTTTTGCAGACCACTGCCTAGCCACTCGGCCACGGCACCTTTTACAGTGCAAAAGTAGTAATATTCTATTTAAATCAATGGATTATCTGTTTTTTGTGAGTTCTATGGTAACCGCTTTGCAGTCAGCGTTCAGCGGAGGGTTAAGTTTTGAAACGCTTACCGTAGTTTCGTTCACGGCTGGAAGCTCATCAAAGATCCGCTGATTGATACGTTCAGCAACATGTTCCAATAGTTTTGAACGCTTTGCCATTTCTTCTTTGATAATTTTAGTAAGGTGAACGTAATCTACTGTATCAGCTAGACTATCACTGTGAGCTGATGCTGATAAATCTGCCTCAACAACCATGTCAATTCGATAATCGCTACCTATTTTTGCTTCTTCTTCCAGACAACCATGATAAGCATAGAGTCGTATGTTATTTAATCGTACTTTTCCCATGATAAAATTCTATGACAAAAATAATTAATAAAAAAAACGCCTTGATGATAAGACGGTTTTTTAGGAATAGTTTGTCAAAATTTATTGAATAGCAACCTCAGCTTGATCGAAAATTAAAACTAATCTGAAGACTATTTGCTCAAATACTAGCTATTTTGGAGATATTAGAATATAATCTTCAGCAGGATTAGAACCAATTCTTAAAAAGTAGGATTGAGAACTTGATTGTCCTCCAAAACCAGAGACAAAAGTAGCTCCTGAACCTGAGTTTATGAATCTCCAACAATCAGGGTTATTAGCATTTCCTTGTGAACCTGTAGCTGAATTATCAAAATTTTCTGAAAATGGAACTGACGATTCAGAGCATGAAGTTGTAAAACTATCCACATTTGACCCGTTGCTCTCTTCATTGCTGTTGCAGAGATTTCTTACATATGCATCATATGCCTGATTTGAAGTTAAGTTAGTTGTTATAACTGAACCTGGCTTGATGCAGATAGCAAAGTAAGGGTCAAAAGTAGATCAATATTAGTTTATAAACTATTAAAAATAGATGATTAGATATTTTTTGTATCAACTGGGTTGAAAGGAGCATTTGCTTCATTAATTTCTAATGTCCAATCACCTTTTACATTAGTATTAAAAAAGTTTGAAATAAAATTTCCCCCTTTTGGTTGATAAATCCCGTTGAAAGGTCCTAATACATCAGTAGTATCATTAGCCTTATCGGTAAAAGTTGTATTGTTGTAATTTTGGAAAAGCCACCATCGTTTATAGATAATTCTAATGAAGTTCCATATGGCGATATAAGCTTTAATTCCAGTACACTATTAAAAGGGTTTGACATATCAATTTTTACATTATCTATTACATAATTTTGACCCATACAACCGCCTAAATTTACATTTGCCCTACTTTTTATAACATGAGTTCCATCTATCGTAGCGCCAGAATTATCGCCTACAATAGTTGATTGTGAAAGCAATGCATAACTGTAGAACACTATCATAAGGGGAAATAAAAGAAATATTGGACGCCTCGTATATGTATATTTTACTCAAATAAATACACTTTTTCTTATTGATCAAGATCTATACCGCAAGCGTGGATGGATTTACAGACGGTTCCTTTTTATTTACCAGTGTTCAGGTGCCACCTTTTATACCCCGAACATTCATCTATGGGTCAGTCCATATTTGCTCTAGAACCTATCATTATTTATTGACTTTATAGATAGTACGATTTAGTTTACAATTAGTTAAATTCTCTTTACATTCGTATTAAACTATTGTATAACTGAATGGTCAAAAAACATTCTAAACCTGAAGATGGTCCATGCTAATATGTATAGTAGTAGATGATGAGGTCAAGTCCATAAAAAGCCTCGAATGGGAACTAGAAAAGTTCAATGAAGATATTAAGATAAAAAACACCTTTACAGATACCCAACAAGCCAGAGACTATTTGAGCGAGCATGAGGTGGATTTCATCTTCCTGGACATAGAAATGCCTAAAATAGATGGGTTTGAGTTCCTGGAGCATTTTGAACACAGGGATTTTGACGTAATCTTCGTTACCGCCTATGATCAATATGCGATCAAGGCCATCAAGGCACAGGCTTTTGATTATCTGCTCAAGCCGGTAGAGCATGATGAACTAAAAGTGCTGATCGATAAAATGCTATCAAAGAAAGAAAAAGAGCAGATCGACCAAAACCTGAACAATAAGATTCAAGTCGCTATCGACCAAAATATCAGATTGATCGACCCGGAAGGCATCATTTACTGTCAAAGCGATGGCAACTATTGTCATATATATCTCAAGAAAGGGGAAAGTCACCTGATATCCAAGAAGCTCAAGTACATGGAAGAAAAGTTGGAAAAATACCCGTTCATGCGCGTTCATAATTCGTATATCATCAACCTGAACGAAGTGCACGAAATTAACAAGAAGGATTCCATCATCATCCTGAACGACGGAACGAGCATACCTATTTCCCGATCCAAGAAGGATAAGTTGTTCAACTTGCTTTAGCTTCTAATATGGAATTCGTATTACAATATTTCTTGTGGCATGTAGCATCAACAAGTCTCTTTATCATCGGCACCTATAGTTTTGCCGTTTGGTTTCGCATTAGACAAAGCTCATTCCTTTTCTACACGATCTTCAGTTACCTGCTATTAGGTTATATGGTCTTAAGGAGTCCTTATCTTTCTGAAAGTATTTTCCAATTATTGAGGAATTCTGACCTGAACGTATTCTTTTGGTTGATCCAAGTCTTTTATAATGGTATTTATTTCTATTTTTTCTTAAGCTTTTTAGATGTTAAAAAGTATCTACCCAGCTTATACCGTTTTATTAAACGATCCATTCCCATTATTATCTTTTCTGGGCTCGTATTGGCATTGATCACCCTTTTTTTCCTGAACCATTATGTGTTCAGGTCGATCTTTATCTATGGATTCTCTCCAGTGTTCACGATACTAAGCATTTTCGTCCTGATCAGATTATGGGCTATTCCGGGAAAGCTCAAGTACTTCTTCTTTATAGGGAGTACCACCTACCTCTTAGGTGCCTTGATATCTCTAGTTCTATCCTTTCTGGGTCTGCAATATGATATTACTTTTTTTATAGCTCCTATTTGCATTTACTATATAGGTCTGTTCATAGAACAAATTTTCTTTGGTCTATGTCTTTCTCTTAAAGTCCAACTCATCAATGATGAAAGGGTCCATTTGTCCAGACAGAACGAGGAAATGAACAAGAACATGAACATCAAACTAAGAAGTGAACTGGAGAAAAGGGAAAAAGAGATCCGTAATTTCGAAAAAGAGATACAGGAAGCTCGTTTGGAAAAGCTAAAGGTGAACTACGATAAAAAGATCAACGAGCTTAAACTTCACAGCTTGAGGAGCCAGATGAACCCTCATTTTATCTTCAATGCACTGAATTCGATAAAATCTGCTTTGATCGAGAACGATCAGTACAAGGCGATCGACTATCTCTCCAAATTTTCCTCATTACTTCGTAAAGTGCTGGAAAGTAGCAAGAACGAACTTATTACTTTAGATGAAGAGCTGCAGATCATAAAAAAATACGTTCAGGTAGAGAACTCCAGGTTTGATCATGATATTGATCTACGGATTCAAAAAATGGACAAGCGTATATTACAAATGAAGTTCCCACCGCTTATTCTTCAGTCTATCGTTGAAAATGCTATCTGGCACGGACTCGTACCTTTAGATAAGGAAATGGAGAAAAAAATTGAGGTCCATTATGATGACAACAGCGAACAACTGATCATAGAGGATAATGGCATTGGCCTGGATAAAGCAAGGCAAAATCGACAAAAAAAGAGCAGGAAGAGCAATTCTCTAGGAATCGATAATATTAAAGAACGACTTATCTATTTTTAACAAGGAATTTGGTATGAACTTTTCGTTCGTCTTGAGTCAGAAAACCTCATCTCCCGGAACTAGAGCTATATTGCGTTTTAAAGGGAACTAGTCCCGCGATATTTCCAAAACCGTAAATTCTAAGGTTCCGTTAGGTACTTTTATCTCCGCTTTTTCGCCTTCTTTTTTACCTAACAGTCCTTTACCGATCGGGGAATCGACGGATATTTTTCCCGCTTTAAGATCAGCTTCGCTCTGTGCGACAAGCTTATAACTGAATGTCTTTTTATTCTTATTGTTCTTGAGCTTTACATTGCTGTGAATAAGCACCTTGGAAGTGTCTAATTGGGACTCATCGATTACACGGGCATTAGCAACGGTGTCTTCCAGTTTAGCGATCTTCATTTCCAGCATTCCCTGCGCTTCCTTAGCCGCATCATATTCCGCATTTTCACTTAGATCGCCTTTATCTCTGGCATCAGCGATGGCCTGAGAGGCTTTAGGCCTTTCTACATCTCTTAGATGGTCAAGCTCATCTCTAAGTTTTTTTAATCCTTCTTCTGTATAATAAGAAACATTGCTCATCATGTTTTATTTTAAATTTGACAAAATAAAAGAATCCCGTTTTCACGAGATTCTTTGTACAAATATAGTAAATTTGAACGTTATATCAACGATTTGATCATCGAGTTATGCAAAAATACACTTATTACTTGCTGATTATTAGCTCCCTGCTCATGTTTTCGTCTTGTTCTGATGATGACAACAACTTTAATAATCCATTTCTGGCCAATGTTTCGGTCAATTTCACAGCAGACCTTAGCTTACCACAGTATAATCCATTGAACTTTGCGGGCAATGCTGTTTATCAACCTAATGTAGGAAATGCCGGCGTGATCATCGTGAATACCGGCAGTCAATTCCTTGCATGGGATGCCGCCGACCCTAACTTACCACCAGAACCTTGTACAACCCTACAGGTCGACGGCCTGGAAGCGGTCTCTACTTGTGACGAGCCGAACAGATATAGCCTGGTAACCGGTCAACCTACAGAAACGGAAGGGCTGGAATATACCTTGCTCAATTATCGAGTAACGGAAGGTAATGGTGTTCTTCAGGTTACGAATTAAACTTCAATATCCTTGATGAGCGACTTGAACAGCTGTACCATTTCCGGCTCCGCTTTTTCTGCCATTTGAATGATCTCCTGGACATTTATCGGTCGCAGATAATCAGGATCACATTCATCAGTCAATACCGATACAGCAATCACCGGTAGTTTTAAATGGTTAGCAACGATCACCTCAGGAACCGTACTCATACCTACCGCATCAGCGCCTATAATCTTTAAATACCGATATTCTGCTCGTGTTTCAAGTTGTGGACCTATCACCGATGCATAAACACCCTGATGCAATTTGATATTTTGATCAACAGCTATTTTGATTAGTTTTTTAGACATTTTCTCATCATAAGGAGCGCTCATATCCACAAATCGTTCACCAAACTTTGAAACGCCTTTGAACGCCAGTGGCGATCCGCCCTGGAGGTTGATATGATCATCGATCAGCATCAATTCGCCTTTTTTAAAGTTCAGGTTCACCGCTCCGGATGCATTAGAGATTAGTAATTTCTTTATACCTAATTGATGCATGATACGAATAGGATAGGTGACATCCTGAAAATCATAACCTTCATATAAGTGGAACCTTCCTTGCATGATCACCACTTTCTTGTGCTGGAACTTGCCGTAGATCAGTTTGCCCTTATGGAATTCCACCGTCGCCGTGGGAAAATTAGGAATGTGATTATAGCTCGCTTCATATAGAATATCTACGTCATCCAGTAGTTTGCCTAGTCCGGTGCCAAGCACGATACCGACTTCCGGTGCTTCAAAACCTTTACTTTTTAAATAAGCTGTTGTTTGTTCTATAAAATTCATCATTCTACTTTATAATATAGCTTAATTCCTTGATTTGCTTAAGGTCCTCGATCGTGTCGACGTCCATTTTTTCTTGCAACAAAGCTACATTTTCTGGCGGTAAATCCCGTAAAGTTTCCTTTAAGACTGATGCGGTACTCCAGGATTTATTTTGAAATAATTGAGGCTGATATTGCGTCATCCCGATCAAATAATAACCGCCATCATTCGCCGGACCAAAGCAATAAGGGTTTTTTTTCAGCTGATCAAATCCGGCTTGAATATCATTAGCATTTAAATCATAAATATCTGTGCCGATACCGATGACATGCTGATATCCATTGGCAAAACCTTGCTGAAAAGCATGACCCATTTTTTCTCCCAGATCACCTTTGATCTGCAATTTCTTTTCCAGCCGATCATGTTGCCAATCATCGTCACGATCGATAAAATGCGAATAATGTACTTCAATATCAACTGCTAATTGCCGAATTTCCTGCTGGATATGATCTAGCAAAAATTCATAGATCGCCAGAGCTTTCTCATTACCTATTACTTTTGCTAATCGCGTTTTAACCTTTCCTTTAATCGGGTTTTTAGCAAAGATGATAAGGAGATTTTTTGTCATAAAATGAAATTAGGTCGATCATTCAAAATTAGTCAATTTAATAAACCACTTTACCTCTTTTCAAAAACCGGCTCCATTTCTGATTATAAGCTTAAAAAATTCTGACATCTTCTAAAATTGTAAAATTTCACTTTTATAAAATCAAGATACATTAACAAATTTTAACTTTCAAAATTTGTCTTTATTTCTAGTGCTTAGTTTTTTTTGTAAGTAAAGTTTAATATATGCTCAACAGCTCAACAGCTCAACAGCTCATTACAACATTTGAGCATATACCATCTTGGTTTGTATTATTTTTAAAACTTCCTTATTATTTTCCTTAGCTTGTTTTTACTCATCTGACAATGATTTTTAATAAAACAAGTTTAATCAATAAAAATATAATTATGAAGTTTATAAAAAATAATGTATTCAAGTTCAGCTTTCTTCTTACTATTTTCATTTTGATAAGTTGTGAAAATGACCAATTAGAAAATGAAACTGTAACTTCCAAGAATAGAACATATCCAGATGTTACTACTTTTTTGAATAATCAATACCCTTCAGGTTTTAGTTATGGAGATGTAAGGGAATTTAATTATGACGGTGACGCTTTTGTTGTTAAAGAAGTATTTGAAAGATCATCTACACAAGTCGATGCTTTTATCAATTTAACAAACGGTAATTTCACCCATTTCCTTGAGTTGGATAGAAGTAACAACATCGTTTTAATAGATGATTTTGGACATCCTAATTCATTAGAATTTGAGACTGAAAATTCATTTGCAAAAAGTTTATTTAATGAAGGTTTTTTAAGCAATCTAGAATACCAGAAAGATCTAGGGCGTTTTTGGGGATGGTCTTGTTCAGTTGAAAGGCAACCTTCTTTAAACCCAGCTGATTGTTACAGAACTTGCTGCTACAAAATATTATTCGGCAGCGTATATTGTGATGATTACAGCTGTGATGATCTTCCGGGGTCAGATCCAGATTTGCCTAGTGTTAATTAGATAATAATGACGGCTCTTTTATAAGAGTCGTTATTTTAAATGTTATGAAAGAGATATATACAATAATATTATTATTTTTTTTCTTTTATCATAATTCTCAAAGTGTTACAGTGTATGATAAAGTTACATATAAACCAATCCCTTTTGCGAGTATTCAGTATAACAAAAATGGGTTTTATGTCGATGAAAATGGAACGTTTCGATTAAATGATATTCCATCAGAAATTGATTCCCTACTCATTAATCATGTCAGATATAAATCAAAAAAAATAGCACTGAATGATATTGAAAAAAATATTTACTTACAACCTAAGATAAATAACTTAAATGAAGTTTTAATTAATGACCGTTACCAAACTAAAACGCTTAAACCATTATCTAGTTTTATAATAAGTCATTCATCCTGGCCATTAAGTAAAAAATCTGAAATTTGTTCTTGTCTTTACCCGAAAAATAAATACAAAGAAACATTAATAAAACAAGCTACTATTTCTATTAAGAAGAATAAAACAGGTCTTTTTAAAGATGATTATCAAGCTGTTGTAAGACTCAATGTATATTTAGGAGATAGCTTAACTAAAGGTAATCATATATTTTCTTCGCCTATTAAAAAATTCTATAATGAAAATATTGATTTAAAGTTTAACGTTAAAGAACAAAAAATATTTTTTGATAAAGCAGGTGTCAGCTTTTGTTTAGAATTTTTAGGATTTTCTAAAAATGGAAAAATACTTAATCGAAAAGCAATTATAAGACCTGAATTGCATAAAAAATTAAGTGAAGCTTTTAAAGCTAAGACTTTTTTAAAATTTAAATTCAAAAATACTTTAACCTTTAAATCAGTAATTAAATTGATTAATAAAAATCGATTGAAAAATAATCCTTACAAAAGAAGGAATTTATCAATTGGGCTTCAATTAAAGTTAGCTAAATAAAATCAATAAACCACTTCACCTCTTTTCAAAAACCGGCTCCATTTCTCATTAAAGCCGTGGATTTTATCGGTGATTTCGCCCTGTTGGTTAACTACTTTACTTTTTTCATTGAACCACTTAAAAATCCCGCCGCGTAAGTTCTTGATATTATTGAATCCCGCGGCTTTGAGTTGTTCGCCTATTTTCTCAGAACGTACGCCAATAGAACAATATAAAATGATTGGCAAGTTTTTATCCAACTGATCTTCATATCGCTCAAGCTCAAAATCTTCATAACCAACAAACAGCGCATTTTCGATAGAACTTACCTCAAACTCTTCTTTGCTACGCGTATCTAATAGTTGTATATTTTGATCAGATGAAATTAGTTTTGCTAATTCATCAGTTGAGATGTATTCAATACTACCATCAGCATATTCGTCTAAAGCCTGTTCTATTTCATTTTGTGCTTGCATAAGCGTTATATTTATTAGTAAAATGAAAAGCAGTAATTGTTTCGTTTTCATAACGTATTACATTTATCATCCAATATCACTGAACAAATACATATTCATCACCGCTCTCTTCATCAATAAAACTCAATATTCCAATTCCTGGGGTGAATAAAACCCTATAGGTTGAATTATTTAACTGATAAACAGGTTCGTAAACTACATCTTCTACCATATAAGTGCCATCTTGATAAATAAGGTCTTGTCCATTAGATATGGTCGTCCCATAACTGGAAACCTCACAGTTACCTATGCTAAATCTAACACCTGCTGGATTTCCGCTGACAGATACAGAATATTCCATAAAACAATTTTCAGATTCTAATTCAATGGTTTTTTCCTCATAACTATCCTCTGATCGAGTGCAAAATCCTCGAAAACCATAGGGTCCTTCACCATCGCTTTCTTCAAATATTTCGCTATACTTATTATAAACAATTAACTCTATTACATCTTCAGTTTGAAGGTTTTTATAACGTAAGGTATCATTGATTTCATAAGGTAAAAACTGATTTTCTATTTCACCAAACCTTATTGTTTCTGCATCTTCACAACAGGAACTTGTCAATATGAACAACACAAACAAAAAAAGAAAACCAGTAATCTTCATTTGGTAAATTTATGTAAAAATAATTTTAAAATAGTGTTTTTTTTGATGTAGATAATTCTTTATATCTTATATGATGGGACTGACGAAAAGCTAAACACCTTTAGCACTAACTACACAACCCTTGCACCTTAGCATGACTCCAGTCTTAGGTTTTTAATATTTGAATATTGAAATCAGGTTTTAAATTGTCATTTCACAAAGCGTCAACTAAAATCTTTCGGCTTTCCTCTAATAATGTTTTACGTTCTTCTAAGTTACTGCTTAAAGGCAATTGCGCTAATCCCAGCATTCTTCTTAAAATTTCTATGGCCATGAATTTACGGCAAAGTGCTTCATCGATAGAAGATAAATCTTTGTATATATCTAGCGCTTTTTCTAGCATCGCCTCCGGTTGGTTCGCCATTTTTAGATGCGCGAGCATCACGCCAATCTCAAATTCAACTTCTCCAAAAAAACAAAACTCTGGATCGATGATCTTTATGCCATCATCAGTTT